>MDTD01057871.1_pt1 | contig 34930 bp, 26 predicted proteins | sample 811221 | NCBI WGS metagenome assembly MDTD01 (sample SAMN05326646, study PRJNA326480) | marine metagenome | isolation source: seawater | place: Pacific Ocean: South West | collected 2011
CAAGCTTGCGGACCGATTGTTCGGTAAACGCGATGCCACGTCCGTTTGACGTCCGCACCGACTCGCCCGCCAGCGTCGAGATGATCCGTTCGGCGTTCGGCAGCGAGGCGTACTGGCACGCGCGGATCGCCGAGTTCGGCGGCGGCGCGACCACATTGGACACGTTGACCGTCGACGGTGACGGCACGATCTCGGTGGCCACGACCCAGGACCTCGGTCACGATGTGCTGCCCGGCGTGCTGGCCAAGGTGTTTCCGGGCGACCTGACGCTCATGCGCACCGAGACGTGGCGGCCCGCCGCGGAGCGGGTCAGCGGTGAGGTCACGATCGCGGCGTCCGGGGTGCCCGGTCGCGGACTCGGCGCGGCGTCTCTCGCCCCGGCCCCCGACGGGTCCAGCCTGACCCTGTCCGGCACGGTCGAGGTCAGGATCCCGTTGGTGGGCGGCCGGGTCGAGAAGTACATCTGCGATCAGATCATCGTCGAGATTCCCGCGCTGCAGCGTTTCACCTCGGATTGGATTTCCCGCAATGCCTGACATGGCCGATCGCGACCGCCGCTACACCGACACCCCCGGGGAGGTGCCGACGACGGCGGAAGCCCTTGCCCGCCTTGACATGCCGCTGGTCGACGCGATGATGACCCAACGCGCCGTGCGAAGGGTCTATCCCGACCCGATCGACGACGAGATCCTGATGAAGTGCATCGACGTCGCCTTGCATGCCCCCACCGGGGCCAACGGGCAGAACTGGGAATTCATCGTCATCAAGGATTACGACACCAAGAAGAAGCTGGCCAAGCGCTACCGGCAGGCCTGGAATCTCTACTACCAGACTGTCATCCGCCGGGTGGCGGCCACTGATGAGTCGATGGCGAAAACCGCGCGGGCCGTGCAGTGGCAGGTCGACCACTTCACCGAGGTCCCGGTCCTGATCGTGGCCTGTCTGCGGTTGGGCGCCAAGGACGGTCGGGTCCCGTTCGTGCCGATGCCGCACGCGGCACTGTCCGGCTTCTTCGGCTCGATCTACCCCAGCGTGCAGAATCTGCTCCTGGCTGCGCGCGCGATGGGGCTGGGCGCGTCGCTGATCACGTTGCCGCTGTGGAGCGTCACATCGACCCGCCGAACGTTGGGTCTGCCCGTCTCGGTCACACCGTGCTGCGTCGTCCCGCTGGGCTGGCCGCGAGGCCGTTACGGTCCCACCACCCGCCGGCCTGCGGCTGAGGTGATGCACTTCAACAGGTACGGCAACCGGCCCTGGATGGGCACCGACTGAGAGCCGGTACCCATCCAGGTCGCGGTTCAGTCGTCGCTGCCGCCCGAGTCGCCGCCCTTGCTGTCGCTCGAGTCGCCGCCCTTGCTGTCGCTCGAGTCGCCGCCCTTGCTGTCGCTCGAGTCGCTGTCCTTGCTGTCCGACGAATCGGTCGACGAGTTCGTCGCGCTCTGCGAGGATCCGCTGCTGCTGTCGTCGTCCTTGCGGTGCTTGCCGCCGCTGGTGGGGCTGTCGGCCTCGGCGTCAGCGTCGGCCTCGGCTGAGTCGACAGCCTCGTCCGCGTCGTCTGTGACGGCCTCGTCAGCGTCTTCTTCGGTGACAGCCTCTTCGGTGGCCGCCTCGTCAGCGTCCGCCTCGGTGACTGAGTCCTCGGTGACATCCTCGGATGTGACGGCCTCGGACGCCTCGTCGATGACGTCGGCGACGATCGGCGCGGACTCGAACTTCTTCTTCAGCTCGTCGGTCGCCTTGGCCACGATGGATGGCTCACCCTGATCCGCCGCAGCGGCGGCCTCGCCACCGGCCGTCTCGTCGGCATCCTCCGCGACGGGAGCGACATCGCCGGGCGCGGCGACGGGGGAGAGGCCGACGGATGAAGCGACCAACATGGCGTTCGCCTCGGCCGGAGTCTCCGACTCCTCGTCCTCGGGGGCGACGTCTTCCTCGGGTTCACGCAGGAAGTGCTTGAAGAACGTCTCGATCTCGCGCACGGCGATCCAGTCGGGCAGGTGACCGGTGATCTGCAGGGCGGCACTGAAATTGGCGACCGCGGTGACGACCTCCCACCAGGTGACGGTCTGGATGCCGGTCGGCTCGGCGGTCAGCGATGCCCACACCGATTTGATCGGCTCCGCCGGGTCCAGGATGACCTGCTGTTCGGACCATTCGGTCTCCTGGCCGTCGATCGGGTTGATGACGGTCGGGAAGGTGTAGCCGTCCTCGTCGTAGAACTCGCTCATCGGGACCTTGAACATCAGGTCCAGCATTCCGGGCAGGTCTTCGCATTCGTAGGCGCAGCCTTCATACATCGGCAGATTCGCTGCGGCCCACCAGTTCAGGTGCTCGCCCCACGGCTGCGAGAACGACGGGAAGGGCACCAGGACGTTGACCGCCTCGCGCAGCATGTCCGGGTTGGCAGGATCCCAGCCCCACACGTTGTTGGGGTGCGATTCGTTCCAGCTGCCGCTGATCGCCAGCGCGGTGGCGAGCCGGTCCAGCGCGGCCACCATGTTGGCCGGCGCGCTGAAGACCTGCTCGATCGCATTGATCGGCACGTAGGCCAGCGAGGACGCGGTCAGGCTGACGTCCTGTTCGACTACTCGTGCGGTCGCGGGTGCCGGCGGCTCCAGTGGCGCGACGGCGAGGACACTGGCCCCCACCAGGGCCACGCTGGTCGTGATGACCGGTTTCACAGCTACTCGCATGACACCCATCTCTTCAGGCAGTTACGTTTGACGACCGCCTGACCATACCCTGTCGAGGAGCTGTGCGGCTTCCCGTTGAGCAAACTTTCGTCCCGACGCGTCTGTGATGCGATCCGGCCACTCGCGGACCCGCGCGCCGCCCCGCGTGCCACCGCCCGATCTCCTTGCTGCTCACAGGTGCCCGTGACCTGCCGCGGTAGGACAGCCGCCCCAGCTATTGACGCAGGCGCGAATTATGCTGCTGGGTAAGTGATCTATCACCGCCGCGCGTCACCGGTTTGCCCGACAGCTTGCCGTCAAGACGGCAGCGCGGCCCGTGCTGTTCGCCAGAAAAGACGCGATCGCGGCCGACCGGGACGTTCGAGCCGGGAATTGTGCGCACCGATGTCGCGTCCGAGCAATCACCCGCAGTACCGGTCGATGCCGCCATCGGTCGCCACCCGGATGGCCGCCGGCAAACGACCGGCAGACCCACCTACGTTCAGAGCTTGCCCAGCCCCCGCAGCACCTTGGTGTACGGCAGCGTCGCGGTCATCCCCTTACGCAGTTTCGGGTTCAACTGGCTGCCATTGATGACCAGCAGGTAGCGCAGCCCGTGGTCGCGCCACTCGGCGACCTGATCGAGCACCTCGTCGGCGGTCCCGTGGAAACAGATCTCCTTCATCAACGATGCCGGCACGCGCGCGGTGTACTCGAGCGCGGTCTGCTCGTCGATGGTCTGCGGCACGAGGTCCTGCACGCCGGAGAAATCCGCACCCAGCGGATGCTCCACCCCGTGGCGCAACCATGCCTCCGCGGGCGCGGCCAACGCGACCGACTTCACGATCACCGAATCCAGTGCTTCGTCGACGTCGTCGCGGGTGCGTCCGGCCACGACGGTGCGGTTGACCGCAGGCACGATCGACATCGGGTCGCGGCCGTGATCGGAGGCGGCGCTGCGCACGGTCTCCAGCGCTCGGGCATAGTCGGCGGGCCGGGAGATGACGAACGGCACCCACCCGTCTGCGTAACGTCCGGTCGCGCGCAACATCCGGGGGCCGTGCGCAGCCACCCAGATCTCCGGCCACTTGCCCTGGTACGGAGGCAGATCGAAGACGGCGTGCCGCAGCGGGAAGTACGCCGAGTCCCGCGTGATCGGTTCGCCGTTCGACTCCCACAGCGCCCGGATCGTCGCCAGCGCCTCGACGAACCGCGCGACGGGCTTCGTCCACTCCACCCCGTACGGCTCGTTGCCTTCACGTTCACCGACACCGATCCCGAGGATGGCGCGACCGCGGGTGAGCAGATGCAGGGTCGCGGCCGCCTGCGCGGTGACCGCGGGGTGCCGACGGCTGGCATCGGTGACGCAGACCCCGAAGCGCAACCGGCGCATCCGGTTGCGCGCCGCCAGATGGCCGAGCATCGTCCACGGCTCCAGGATGGCGTCGACCTTGGGCACCAGCTTCGCCGCCAGGCCGAGGTGCTCGGGGGTGGCGACCGACCGCGGGACCAGAGAGTTGATGTGGTCGCCCACCCAGAAGGAGTCGGCCCCGGTGGCCGTCGCGGTCAGCATGCTGGCAGAGGGCAACAGGGTCGGCGAGATCCGCGTGTTCACGATGCCGTCGAGCAATCCGAAACGAAATCCGGCCGCCTGCGGCCGGGTGCGGAACATCATGGGAGGGACGGTACTACCGACGGCCGACCACGCTCCGAATGGTAGGTTTCACCAGCACGCTTGCCGGCGACGCTCCGCCCGCGCCGGACTGCCCGCCGCCCGCCTCCCCGCAGAAGAGACCGTCTCACCGCCATGCCATCAGCCACACTCGAGGTGATCGACAAGGGCAGCACCAGCCCGGCGCATCCGGCCCCGCTGCTGTTCGTCCACGGCGCGTGGCATGCGGCGTGGTGCTGGGACGAGCACTTCCTCGACTTCTTCGCCGGCCGGGGCTACCGGGCCCTGGCCCCGAGCCTTCGTGGCCACGGCGCCAGCCCGGCCACCAAGCCGCTGCGGGCCTTGTCGATCGCCGACTATGTCGACGACGTGGCCCAGGTGGCCGCGAGTCTGCCGACACCTCCGGTGGTCATCGGCCACTCGATGGGCGGATTCGTCGTGCAGAAATTCCTCGAGTCCCGCGACATCCCGGCCGCCGTGCTGATGGCGTCCGCACCGCCGCGAGGCTATCTCGGTTCGGGGATGCGCTGGCTACGGCGCCACCCGTGGCATTTCGTGAAGCTCTCGGCGTCGGGCCGTTCACTCGCCTACGTCAGCACGCCCGAACTCGCCCGGGAGCGGTTCTTCTCACCCCACACCCCAGAGGCCCTCGTGGCGTCCTGCGCGGCCCGACTGCAGGAAGAGAGCGCACGGTCGGGAGTCGACGGGCTGCTGGCGCTGCCGCGGCCCAGGCGGGTGCGTGCGCCACTGCTGGTCCTGGGCGCCGGACACGACGGCGCAGTCACCGCGGCGGAGGTGCGCGCCACGGCCAAGGCCTACAGCACCGAGCCCGAGTTCTTTTCCGACCTGGGTCACAACATGATGCTGGAGCCCGGGTGGCAGTCGGTCGCCGAACGCATCCACACCTGGTTGGGCACCCGGGGACTGTGACGCCGGCCGGCGGGCCACACATACGGTCGGCTCACGAATTCGATACCTGTGCGACACCTGTTAACACCTGGGACCGCGCCGGCGATAGGTGGGCGAGAGGTAATTGACGCCGCCAGCAAAAGTGATCGCCGGACGGGAAAGGCTGCCAGACAGGTTGCTGGAGCGGGGTGGCGATGGTGTGCGCCGAGGCGGCGTCCGCCCGCATGAGCACGCGCGTCACCAAAAAGTAACCCCCTGTTCTCGACAGTTAGCCAGCAACACGGAATTCGGCGCATTGTGCAGGCTCCACCTGCGTAAACGCTGTCAATCATGGTTGCCCGACGATGCGCCGGTCCGACTGAGCAACGACCGTGCGGTCCCCGCCGCCTGCCGTGGGGACGAAGGGCAATTGGCAATTCGCGCACGTCCTGTGGTTTTCTCGAAGGGTTAGCGGTGATGCGCTGGAATTCCTCCAGCAATCGCTTGCACAACGGCGAAGTGTGATAATCTCCGCACACCTCACGTCGTGATCAGATCGTCATCACATTGCAACCACCTGGAAGGGTCGGCACATGCATTCTGCGCTTCGCCCGTACATGACCACGGGCCTGGCAATCGTCGGGTCGAGCGTCCTGGCGTTCGCCCCCATCGCGCCCCCGGCCCCCGCGGAGAGCGCGACGACCACCACCCAGAGCGCCCAGCAGGTCACCCTGAAGGCGAAGGTGATCACGATCAACCCGTCGCCCGACGCGGTGGACGTCAAGGACGCCCTGCAGGGCCGGTACTGCGGCGAGGACAGCGGCAACACGTGCATGGACCTGGAGTACATGCCGGTCTGGACCAGCCCGGGTCAGTTCGGCTTGGGCGTGGATGCCCTCACCGATGAGCTGGCCGCGGCCGTCGCCAGCGGTGACGAAGTCACCGTCCTCGGCTTCAGTGAAGGCGCCGTCGTCGCATCGCAGTGGCTCGAGGCGTACCTGGCCAACCCCGAAGACTTCGAGATCCCGGAGAACCTGACCTTCGTCGTGGTCGGCAACCCGAGCCGCAAGTACGGCGGATCGGGCGTTCCGTGGGGTCAGGTGTGGCCCGAGAGCGACTTCCAGGTCATCGACGTGATGAACCAGTACGACCCGACCGGTGACCAGCCGGCCAACCCGTTCAACGTCCTGGCCGTGCTCAACGCCACGATGGGCTTCTTCACCAACCACCTCGGTGACAGCTACACCAACGTCGACCTGGACGCCGCGGACAACGTCAAGTGGACCGAGGGCAACACCGAGTACGTCTTCGTGCCGGCCAAGTCTTTGCCGATCGTCGAGCCGCTGCGCTGGATGGGCCTGGACAAGCTGGCCGACGATCTCACCGGACCGCTGCAGTACATCATCGAGCAGGGCTACAACCGCGACCCGCGCCTCGACGACGTCGCGCCGATCTCCGATGCGCAGAGCATCTTCTACGCGCCGATCAACCTCCTCGAGACGGTCGCCAACATCCCCTACTACGCCGTACAGGGCACCAACCGCTTCGCCGAGGCGATGCGTGACAGCGGCAGCTGGTGGGTCTACACCGAGACCAACGTGCTGGGCTGGGATCCGGCCAACCCGGAGATGACCCGCGCGTTCGTCGACTTCCTGGTCGCGATCCCGTCGATCTCGGGCCCGATGGGCGAGATCGCCGACTACTGGGCGCGGGCGAACCTGCCGATGAACGAAGGGTGCACGGGCACGGGCAAGACGCAGTGCACCAATCCCGCGGGCATCACCGACCAGATGTTCAAGGTGATGCTGTGGGATCTGTTCGCCAAGGAGGGCTACACCTTCGAAGGCCCCATCACCCCCGAGTACAACCCCGTCAGCGACGAGGAGACCTACTGGGGTCAGGAGATGGGTCAGGACGGTGACCCCGTCGAGTGGTACGGCGAGACCGTGCACCTCGAGTGGTTCGCCGAGACCAAGTCCTTCTGGAACCACCTGATCTCGCCGCCCGAGGGCATCAAGACCCCGACGATCGGGGACCAGCTCGGCGCCGCGGTGAACCTGTTCGAGGCACTGATGGTCACCTGGTACCCGTTCGTGCCGAAGAGCCAGATCTGGAACCCCAACGAGACCGCGTTCGCCTACCTGTTCCGGCCGTTCGCCAAGATCCTGTGCCCGGACTGCAACGAGGTCGACCCGTTCATGCCGACCCAGTGGAAGGTCGGCGACGACATTCCCAAGGGGCTGTACATCCCGCCGAAGGTCAAGGACCTGTACGACGAGGACGGCAAGTACATCGGGCCCCCGGTCGAGTCCACCGACGAGGACGCCGACGCGGACGCCGACACGGACGCCGACAGCTCGTCCTCCTTCCTCGCCGCACTGTTCGCCCCGGAGGAGGAGACGGTCGACGAGACCACCGAGGAGGCCACCGGGACCACCGAAGAGGCCGCCGAGGAGACTCCCGCCGTCACCGAGGACGCCGCAGAGGAGCAGACGGATGTCGTCTCCGACGCGATCCAGGGTCTGAAGGACAAGTTCGAATCGGTCACCGACGAGGGTAAGGTCACCGACGAGGCCCCCGAGACCGATGCTCCTGTCGAGGAGGACGCCTCCGACGCGGGTGACGAGGCTGAGGACGTCGTCGACGAGACCGACGACACCGAAGACATCGCCGACGAGACCGACGAGACCGACGAGGTCGAGGACGCCGCCGACGAAGCCGACGACGAGGCGGCTGACGAGGCCGCCGACGACCAGGCGGACTCGGATGACTCCGACGCGGGCTCCGACGATTCCTCCGACAGCGGCAGCAACAGCTCGGGCAGCGACAGCGGTGACTCCGGCAGCAGCGACTCCGGCAGTGACAGCGGCAGCTCCGGCGGCTCCGACGATTAGGAATGGCCGGGACGGAAGCCCGTAGTATCGCCCCGTGAGCACGGAGCAGTATGACGCCGTAATCGTCGGCGCCGGATTCGGCGGCATGGGATCAGCCATCCAGCTGAACCGGCTCGGTTACGACAAGATCGCCATTCTCGACCGCGAGGACGACCTCGGTGGAACGTGGCACGTCAACCGTTACCCAGGCTTGACGGTTGACGTCCCGTCCACCACCTACTCCTATCGCTTCGAGCCCAACCCGTACTGGTCGCGCCTCTATGCGCCCGGCAGCGAACTCAAGACCTACGCCGAGCACGTCGCCGACAAGTACGACCTACGGCGCTATATGCGGTTCAACACCGTGGTCGACGGCGCACGCTGGGACGACGACGCGCAGGAATGGCTCGTGTCCCTGTCCGACGGACAGACTCTGCACACGCAGTTCCTGATCCTGGCCACCGGGTACCTGTGCCAACCGAAGAAGCCGGACATCCCCGGCATCGAGAGCTTCGCGGGCACCGTCCTGCACGCCCAGGAGTGGGATCACTCGTACTCGCTGGCGGGCAAGCGCACCGCCATCATCGGGACCGGCTCGACCGGTGTGCAGCTCATCCCCAAGCTCGCCGAGGACGCCGCCGAGCTGACCGTCTACCAGCGCACCCCGATCTGGGTCATGCCGAAGCTCGACTTCGGCTTCGGGCCACGGGCGCAGCGGCTGTTCGCGAAGGTCCCGGCCACCCAGCGGATGCTGCGGGTGTCCAGTGACCTGTTCATGGACATCATGGTCACCCTCGCGATGTGGCGTTTCCGTCAGTTCCGGCCGGTGAACCGCATCGCCGCCGCGATCGGCCGACTGCACCGGTTCGCGGCGATCCGGGACCGGGAGCTGCGCCGCAAGCTCACCCCGAGCTACGACTTCGGGTGCAAACGGCCGACGCTGTCGAACGTCTACTACCGCACGTTCAACAAGCCCCACGTCCACCTGGAGACGGCCGGCATCGATCGCATCGAGGCCGACGGCATCGTCGGGGCGGACGGGACCAAACGCGTGATCGACACGTTGGTGTTGGCCACCGGATTCGATGTGTGGGAGTCGAATCTGCCGGCCATCGAGGTCATCGGCCGGGAAGGCCGCGATCTGGGCAAGTGGTGGCGGGAGAACCGATTCCAGGCCTATGAGGGTCTGGCGGTGCCGCTGTTCCCGAACATGTTGAGCCAGGCCAGCCCCTACGCCTGGGTGGGCATGTCGTGGTTCGACACCGTCGAATACCAGATGCGGCACATGGAGCGGTTGTTCGGCGAGATGCAGCGCACCGGCGCGCGCACCTTCGAGGTCACCGAGGAGGCCAACGCGCGTTTCCTGGACCGGATGCTGACGCTGCTCGACGACTCGGTGTTCCTGCTGGGCAACTGCGCCAACTCGCGGTCGTACTGGTTCAACAGTTCGGGTGAGGCCCCGCTGTTCCGGCCCACCACCGTGCGTCAGGCCGTCAAGGAGCAGCAGCACTTTCCGCTCAGCGACTACGCGCTAGCCTGAGACCTCACGGTGAGAGCGACCCGCGACCGACGTGTTCATCTGTGATGAAGGGGTGACGACATGGCTACCGCGACGACGGAGCCCGTACGGCTACCACCGGGCCCGCGCCTGCCCAAACTGATCCAGGGCGCCGCGGTGCTCACCGCACGCTACGGTGCGGTGGCCGCGTTGGGGCGCCGTTACGGCTCGACCTTCACCCTGCAGCTGCCGGTGTTCGGCGAGACCGTCGTGATCAGCGATCCGGTCCTGGTCAAGGACCTGTTCAGCACCAGCCGTGAGCTGGTCGGGCGACCGCAGAACAACCTCGGCGGCGACGTGCTGGGGCCCGGGTCGATCTTCAACCTGGAGGGCGACGAGCTCCTGGCCCGCCGCAAGCTGCTGCTGCCGCCGTTCAACGGCAAGAACATGCGCAGCTACGAAACCATCACCGAGCAGGAGGTGATGCGTGAGATGCAGTCGTGGCCCGAGGGGGTGGAGTTCGAGACCCTCGATCCGATGATGCGGATCACGCTCAACACCATCCTGCGCGCCGTGTTCGGCGCGAAGGGCGACGAACTCGACGAACTCCGCGTGGTGATCCCCGCCGCGGTGGAGTTCGGCTCCAAGATCGCCCTGCTGCCGTCGCTGGTGCGCAAGGACCTCGGCGCCTGGAGTCCGGGTGGAAAGTTCGCGCAGTACCGGCGGCGGATGGACGAGATCTGCACCTCGTTGATCGCCGACGCACGTTCTGACCCCAACTTCGCCGACCGCGGTGACGTGCTGTCCCTGCTGTTGCAGGCCCGCTACGACAACGGTGAGCCGCTGCCGGACTCATACATCATCGACGAGCTGCTGACCATGCTGGTCGCCGGCCACGAGACGACGTCGACGCAGCTGGCGTGGACCATCGAACGGATCCGCCGGCATCCCGACCTGCTGGCCCGGCTCACCGAAGAGGTGGACGCCGGTGGGTCGGAGTTGATGACGGCCACCATCGCCGAGTCACAGCGCACCAGGCCGGTTCTGACCGCGGCGCTTCGCCGCGCCCGGACTCGGATCCGCCTGGGGGAGTGGGTGATTCCCGAAGGTGACACGATCATGGCGAGCACCCAGCTGGCGATGGCGGCCGAACAGAGCTTCCCGAACGCCGACAAGTTCGATCCGGACCGCTTCGTCGGCAATCCGCCCAACCCCTTCGCCTGGATCCCGTTCGGCGGCGGAATGATGCGTTGCATCGGCGCGTCCTTCGCGACGATGGAGATGGACGTCACGCTGCGCACGATTTTGCGGGAGTTCACGCTGGAGCCCACGACCGAACCGGACGAAAAGCCGCACAGCCGCGGCGTCACCGTCACGCCGGGGCGCGGGGGACGTGCCGTGGTGCACCGCCGCAAGGATGCCGCGCCGCGCACCGAGTCAACGGTGTCGGTGGCCGAGACCAACGGTTAGAACCGGTACTGCACGATCCTGGCCTTGCGCGCGATCGCCGGGACCCGGTGGGACAACCTGGCGGCCCTCCGGAGGCCGGCCGGGAACAGTCGGGCCTCGGGCCGGTGCATGCCGCTGGCCTCTTCGATCAACTGCAGGGCCGGATTCCAGAGTTGGGGCGTATGCGCGTCCTTGAAACCTGCGAACCTCCACTGGGTGTGTGGCGAGTTCGCGTTCCTCGATGTGCTGAGCCGGCCCATCATCTGGTTGAGCTTGCTCACCGGTCCGTAGTCGTTGAATGCCAGGATTCCAGAAGCGAAGTGGCCGGTGACACCGCGCATCACCGAGATCACCGCAGACTCGTCGAGGAACGCGAACAGGCCGTCGGCGAAGACCAGCGTGGGCCGGGTGGCCGGAATGGGTTCCAGCCATGTCGATTCCAGGACCGACGCGGCAACGGACCGCGCACTGGCGTGCTCCGGTAACAGCGCCTCGCGCATGGCGATGACCGCAGGCAGGTCCACGCTGTACCAGTCCACGGTGGCCGGCGGATTCACCCGATGGAGCGCGCTGTTGAACCCCGATCCCAGGTCGACCACCACGGCGTCGGAGTGCGCCGCGATGAAGGCGCGGATCCGTTCGTCGAGCATCTTCGCGCGCAGCGCCACCAACGCCACCACACTGGCGGTAGCGCCCAGACTCGCGAAGTCAGAGTCGATCTGAGCAACCGTCGCACCCGCGAGCGGATCGGCGAGGATCGGGTGCGCACGTGCGCTGTCCAGCGCCCGGGCGTACTCGGTGAGCAGGGCAGTCTGCTCGATCGGTGCGAGACCCGCGACATCCATCATGCCAGCCAACCACACCTGTCGACGGCCATCCACAACCACGGTCGGCGGTCACCGTGCTGTCAGCGAAAGTCCTGATGCTCCTGCACTACTCGTACGCGCGCCCCTGGCCTACTCGTCCGAGCCGTCCGATTCACCGGCACTGGAAGCCGCGGACCCGGAATCATCGGCGCCCTCAGCACTCTCGCCGGAGGAACCTGTGGTGCCCTTGTCGCCCGTCTCCTGTCGGTCCTGTTCGTCAGACCCGGCCTCCTGGGCTTCCTCCGTCTGCAGGTCGGCATCGGCGAGGGCAGCGTCCTCGTCGAGGGATTCGAAGTCGTCGAGATCGCCCGTATCCAGATCGCCCGTATCCAGATCGCCGGCGTCCACATCGCCAGTGTCCTGATCATTGGACTCCAGATCGCCGGTGTCCACGGTGTCGTCAGGGTTGGTCAGCTCGACATCGTCGCCGCTCTGCGTCTGATCGGCGACGTTCTCGCCGCCGGCAGCCTCCCCGTCGGTGACATCGGCGACATCTGTGGGCACGTCGATCACCGTCTTCGCCGCAGCCAGGGCGGCCACCGGCTCTGCCGGGCCGTCGTCGGCGGGAGCCTCGCCCTCGACCGGCGCCTCGGGTTCGGGCTCGGGTTCCGGGTCAGGCTCGGGCGCCGGAAGACCCGGCTGCGCAGGCAGGTAGGACCGGTCGTAGGCGCGTTCGACGATCTCCTTCAGAGGTTCGTTGAGCGCATCGGCCAGAGCAGACAACCCGACCCATCGCAACGGTTCCAGCAGCGGCAGGTTCTTGGTCGGCACGTAGACATAGGTGGTGTTGCCTTCGGTCCACACATAGTTCGCCGGATCGTAGATGTCGACGTCCTCGTAGTCCTGGTGCACGAACAGGAAGCCGGCGTTGGCGTTGAGCAGGGCCAGCAGGTTGAACGGGTTGTCGGGGAAGTCAGAGGCGGCGTCGTACTGGCGGGACACGTCGATGACGTGATAGTCGGTCTCGGGGATCACCTGGTCCCAGTCACCGTCCGCGCCGCCGTACTTGCGCCCCGGGTTGCCCATCAGCACGAAGCCCAGATCGTCGGGCGTCGGGGCGCCCTCGACCTGGGAACGGGTCTGCAGCCACTGGGACACCACCCGGGCGCCCTGGCTGTAGGCGAAGACGTACTGGCGTCCCGTCGTCCCGTCCCGCAGAGCCTCGTCGAGGTTGTTCACGGCCAGCGATCTGGACAGGTAGGAGTTCTGCACCATCTCGCAGGTTCGGGGCGACTGGCACATCACGCCTTGCAGGTCGTCGTCATTGCCGTGGGGGATCAGGCTCAAGGTCAGCACGCGCGCCGGCTCCGGCGGGAAGTAATCGAACTCGGCAGCCGATGCCACCGAAGATCCAGAGACTCCGGTCAGCCCCACCGCGGTCGCCGGCAGCGCGACCAGCGGCACCGTGGCCACCGCAGCAGCTAACCAGCGCGACCGTCCGCGTCGCGCCCCGGTGCCGTCAGTGCTCAACCCCATCGTTGCCCCCTCGTCGCCGTCTCCCAGTTTGCTGAGCAAAGCCCAGCCTACGCGTCGAACCGGCCGCGGATGAGGCTTTGACACGCGGGTTTTCGCGGCACGAGAAACCCTGTGTTCGTATCCTGGCCCGCCCTGCGTCTGTCCCGGGCCGGCCGCAGGGCAGCAACAAGAGCACGTTTTGCCGGGCGGCGGCCTCAGCGCACCCGGTCAGCGACGAACGAGGTGGCCTGGTCCACCATGCCGTTCTTGACGTAGGAGAAGTGTGCGGCAAAGTTCAATCCGGACGAGCAGAACGGATCGTCGAGTCCGCACAGGTCGATCGTCTTCGGACCGTACACGCCGCTGAGTTCGGGAAGAGGTCCGCCACCACGGATGTCGCGCAGCGGGTTTCCGAACACGGCCACCGCGGCGACGTGTTCGGCGACGTCCGGCGGCATCGGCGTCGGGGTGAAACGACCGAGGGGCTTGGGGTCGACGGTGATCAGGTCGATCACGCCCGCTCCCTGCGAGTTACCTCCCAGCACCAGTTTCGTGTCCGGGCAGTTGTCGGCCATGTACCGCACCCGCCCTGCCGCGTCCGCGGCGCCCGCCGGCGCCGAGGTGTCGAAGTCGAAGCTCGCCGGATAGTTGACCGCGTAGGCGCCCACCGTGCGGTCGCCCACCTTGCCGCGCAGCGACTCGACGAACTCGTCGCCGAGCCACCCGAGGCCCGCCGGAGCGCCGGTACCGCGCGCGAAGATCACCTCGATGTCGGGACACGGCTGGGCCGCTGCGACCGGCATCGCGAACGGCACCGCAAGGGGAACCGACACCGCCGCGCACATTGCACCGACCATTCGCCTCAACAGCATGTCTCCATGCTGACACATCCCTGTGAGGCGTCTGTCCTTGACGGCGCTGACCTGCGGGATCAGTCGAACGTGTAGTCCGTCAACGCGAACGTGTCGTTCTCCCGGTTGGTCTGGTTGGTCGATGCGGGACGCACCAGCGTCTCACCGCTGGGGCTGAAATAGTACGAGCGCGAACCCGCGCAGTCGCCGAGCCGGAACACAGTGTTCTCCAGCGCCACCGCCATGCGATCGCGGAATGCGGCATTGGCTTCGTCGGTGACCTCGAAGGTGGTCGCGTTGCGTCGCTGCAATTCCCCGAACAAGCGGTCCATGTGGCGCATCTGGTATTCCATCGTGTTGAAGTACGACAGGCCACTGGACGCGTACGGCCCGGCCAGGCTCAGGAAGTTCGGGAACGCCGGCACCGTGACGCCCTGGTATGCCTGGAAGCCGTTGTCTCGCCACCACTTCCCGAGGTTGCGCGCGTCACGGCCGATGACCTCGATGGCTGGGATGTTGGCCTCCCACAGGTCGAACCCGGTGCACAGTACGAGGGTGTCGATCTGCACCTTGGTTCCGTCGCAGGCGACGATGCCGTCCTTCTCCACCCGCTCGATTCCCGCGGCCTGCAGTGCGACATGGGGCTTGGCCAGGGTGCGGTAGTACGAATTGGAGTAGGTCGGCCTCTTGCAGCCGAATTCGTAGCTCGGGGTCAGCTTGGCCCGCAGATCCTTGTCGCGGATGGAGACGAAGCGGAGCGCCTGGGAGAGGTAGGACGCGAACGTGTTCAGCTGACGGAAGTTCTTGAAGTTCAACACCGACAGAATCATCATCACTTCGAGATTGATGTCGGTGGTGAACCGGAACGCCCGCTGCAGCAAAGGAATGCGGGCAAACAGGCGGCGCAGTCCGACCGGGATCGGGAAGTCGATCTTGGGCACGACGTGGATCGGGGTGCGCTGGTACACGGTCAGCGCGGCGGCCTGCTTGGCCAGTTCGGGGATGAGCTGGACCGCAGTAGCCCCGGTGCCGATCAACCCGATCCGTTCACCTGCGGGGGAGTAGTCGTCGTCCCAGTCCATGCTGTGCACGATGCGGCCCTCGAAGTCCTCGATGCCGGGAATGTCGGGCTTGCGGGGCTGGGACAGATAACCGGTCGCGGTGATCAGGAATCGCGCGGTCAGGGTCTCGCCGCTGGACAGGGCCACTTGCCAGAATTGTCCGTCTTCGTCCCAGCGGGCACCCTCGACCGGGGTGTTGAAACGCATGTGCCGGCGCACGTCGTACTTGTCGGCGACATGGTCGGCGTAGAGCTTCAACTCGGAGCCGGGGGCATACAGACGCGACCAGTTCGGGTTGGGCTCGAACCAGTAGGAGTAGGTGGGTGACGGGATGTCGACCGCCAGGCCGGGATAGTGGTTGACGTGCCACGTTCCGCCGAGATCGTCCTCGCGGTCGACGATCAGGATGTTGTCGTAGCCCATTTTCTTGAGCTGGATCGCCGCGCCCATCCCGCCGAAGCCGGCGCCGACGACGATCACGTCGTACTCAGGTACTCCCATGGGCATGAACGCTACCTCACAGCAAATCGATCAACGTCGTCAGAATTCTAGGCCCACGTCCCCTGCCCCGCGCGCCGCAGACGCCATCCTGGCAGGAAACTCACACCACGAAGCCCCGGCCGCGGGGCCGGGGCTTCGGGTGAGCGGTCGTCGTCGAGGCTACTCGTCGGAGCCGGAAGACCCCGATCCGGAATCATCCGACGACGAATCGTCGCCGGTGTCACTGCCGGCCCCGGTGTCGCTGTCGTCGGCCGCGGCGTCGCTGTCATCGGATGCCGCGGTGTCCGAGGACGCGCCCTCAGCCGCGTCTTCCTCCTTGGCGCTCTCAGCTTCAGCCGCGTCGTCGGCCAGAGCCTCCTCGAGTGCCTCCTCCTCGGCGGCCTCTTCTTCGGCGACCTCCGCGACGGTTTCCTCGACGGTGTCGTCGTCGTCCTTGGCTACCTCGATCTCGTCGCTGAGCTCGGTGACCTGCTCGGTGTCGTCCGCATCGGTCTCGACCACCTCGACGGTGTCCGCCACGTCGACCGGCACGGTGTCTTTCGTGTCGGCGGACTCCTCAACAGCCTTCACCGGCTCCGGCACTGTGGTGTCCTCGGTGTCCTCGACGACGGCCTCGGCGGGCTCGGCCGCGAGCGTGGCCACCGCCGCCGTCCGGGCTGCCGACGGCACGTCGTCATACCGCTTGTAACCGCGCTCCACCGAGGCGCGCAGGCTCTCCTCGAACGGCCTGAGGAACGGCAGCAGCGTGACCAGCGGGAGCTCCTCGGTCGGCACCAGGTAGTGGGTCGTGGTGCCGCCCAGCGCGTTGGTCTTGACCGTGATGTTCTCCGCCGGAACGTCGTCGAGGTCGGCGAACATCACCGGGATGTGGACGACGATGGCGCCGGCCATCGCGTTGACCACCGCGGTGAGGTTCCACCAGCGGTCCGGCATGTCGGCCAAGCCGTCGAACTCGCCGGTGACGACGTGCGTGTCGTAGACGGTGTCGGGCGCCGGCTGATAGGTGTAGTCGTACTTCGGGTTGTACTTGGAGTCCTTGATCAGTTCCTGCCGGCTGGAGTCGGCGACCAGGTAGAACGAGATCTCATCGGCATCCACCGCATTCGGGTCTGCCGCCATCTGGCGCAGTACCTCGGTGGTGACCAGCGACCCGGCTGACAGACCGATCACGGTGACCTTCTCACCGTTGACGACATTGCCGTTCTCGTCGCGGGTCAGGCGGCCCAGGGCGGCAGCGATCTCGGCGTTGAGGTTGTCGATGCCCACGGCAATGGACTGGCCGAGCGTCATGTCGCCGCTGCCGGTGTAGGGGCCGGCCTCAGCCGGCCAGTTGACGCTGACGCGCTCCTGGCCGTGGGTGAGGTCGCCCAGGATCTGGGCCATGATGATGTCGTGCAGCTGCGGCGTGTCCAGACCGCCGATCACCAGCGCCGAACTGCTGGCCCAGGACGGCGATGAGAAGGCTAACAGTGCTGAGGCTACGAGGCTGCCGCAAGCAACCCCGGCCTTGCGAATACCAACCCGCATGAGAACTCCCCGATAGAAGCAGTGAAATCGCGAGCCGTGCCTGGCTCCACCGCGAGCATATGGCGCCGCCCCTGCCTTCGCGCAGCAAAACGTCGATAATTCTCATTCATACGATTATGGCAAACTGTATTTATATTGCTGATATACATTCTTTATCGGTAACTCTACAACGGTAGAGTGCGACGTTGCCGCCGTTGCCACAGCGGAAGGAATTGGGGCGATTGCAAGCAACCAAAGCAGTTCAAAGGAATTTTGTGCAAGAACCTACGGGATAGTAGGAATTGCATGAAATTTGAACTACATGTAGGTAATTAATTTGAACGCTGTGGATGATTGACCGCGTCAGAAGGTTGCCCGTGACTGACAGGCAAAAAAATATCGATGGTATGAACCATACCGTTCAGCACACGCGGCAAGGCCGTTGTGTCCGGGCCCGAACAATGGGCGACGTGATAGGCCGTTGTCCGTCAGGTGATCGGTATGCGACCGGCTGGTAACTGACTTCCGGGTAAGGAAAGGTGGGTTCCAAGCAAACACTCGCCGCTGCCTGCAGCAACAGCGCCCGCGCGCGCTCGCAGCTACCGTGCCCAGTCGACTGCCGAACCCGCGAGGCCGTGTCCCAGCTAACGCGCACATCGTCGGCCGCCGAATTCTCAGGGCGGTGCGGCCAAGCGCCGCGGCGGGTCCGGCACCGCCGAGCAGAGCAGCCGACCCTCCGACCCGCGCCGCCCGCTATCCTTCCCCGGTGAGCGCCAAAGACATGTCCGGCTGGTACGGCAAGGTCGTCTTCGTCACCGGAGGCGGATCGGGAATCGGTGCCGCCCTGTCAGCGAAGCTGGTCGATGCGGGAGCCCAGGTGTGGATCGCGGACCGCCAGTTCGACCACGCGAGGACGCTGGCGCAGAAACTGGACGCCTCAGGCGCGAGGGCCCACGCCGTGGAACTCGACGTCCGCGATGCCGCGGCCGTCCACCGCGCCCTCGAGGCGGTGGTGGACGCTGCGGGACGCATCGATTATCTGTTCAACAACGCCGGCATCGGCATCGGCGGTGAGGTCGACACTCTGACCCTGGACGACTGGTCCGACATCATCGACGTGAACCTGCGCGGGGTGATCCACGGCGTCGATGCCGCCTACCCGATCATGATCAAGCAGGGCAGCGGCCACATCGTCAACACCGCGTCGATGGCCGGGCTGATCACCACGTCGGCGCAGGCCGCCTACTCGTCGACCAAGCATGCGGTCGTGGCGCTGTCGAAGACCCTGCGCGTGGAGGGCAAGACCCACGGCGTACGGGTGTCGGTGCTGTGTCCGGGAGTGGTGCGCACGCCGATCCTGACCGGCGGCGAATACGGACACAACAAGAGCATCAGTCGCGAGAACCAGCAGAAGCTGGGGGAGGCGTTGCGGCCGATGGACCCCGACGAGTTCGCCGAACAGGCGCTGCGCGCGGTGTTGCGCAATCAGGCCATCATCGTCGTGCCCCGGTGGTGGAAGGCGTTGTGGTACCTCGAGCGGCTCTCGCCGGCGCTGTCGATGCGTGCTGCGGCCACCGCGCTGAAGCGCACCCGCCAGGTGCAGTCAGCCGGGTCGTCCCGGTAGAGCGCCGGCTCGCCTCGGCTTCAGCGCGGCACGACTGACGTCGCCTCCGTAGTGGGCCAGCACGCGGGGATCCATCGTCCGGCGCCACAGCGGCGGGAAGAGCGCCAACACGACCATGCTGGCGTAGCCCGCTGGTAGCTGTGGCGCCTCGTCGGCGTGGCACAACGCCTGGTAGCGGCGCTGCGGGTTGGCGTGGTGGTCGGAGTGGCGCTGGAGGTGGAACAGGAACACGTTGGAGATCACCGAGTTGCTGTTCCAGCTGTGCGCGGGTCGAACCTGCTCGTAGGCGCCGCCGCGCCGGCGGGCCCGGCGCAGGCCGTAATGCTCCAGGTAGTTGATGCTCTCCAGCAGGCACACACCGACGAAGGCCTGACCGAGCAGCCAGGGCAGGATCTGGACGCCGAACACCGCCAACAGCACCGCATAGAGCGCCGCCGTCAGGGCCCACGCGTTGAGGACATCGTTCTTCAGCGACCACGCCCGCGCGTGACGGCGGTTGAGCCGGCGCCGTTCCAGGGCCCACGCCGAACGCAGACCGCCGAAGGAAGAACGGAAGAAGAACGCGTAGACGCTCTCACCCAACCGTGAGCTGGCCGGGTCCTGCGGAGTCGCCACCCGGGCATGGTGGCCACGGTTGTGCTCGACGTAAAAATGCCCGTAACCGGTCTGGGCCAGCGCGATCTTGCTGAGCCACCGCTCGGCCCCATCCCGCTGATGACCCAGTTCGTGCGCTGTGTTGATGGCCACCCCGGCGATGCCGCCGACCGTCAACATCAGACCGATCGCGTCCACCGGGCCCAGGCTCACCCCGCCACCGCCGCTCCACAGCCAGCAGGCCAGCACCAGGGACAGGTACTGGGCGGGCAGGTACAGATAGGTGGCCCACCGGTAGAAGCGATCCTGCTCGAGCCAAGCCAGGGCGCTCTCCGGTGGGTTCTCGGTGTCCTTGCCGACGAGGTAGTCCAGCAGCGGGATCCCGACGAACATCAGCAGCGGACCCGACCACCAGAACACTCCGAGGCCCGTGGCCGCCACCGCCGCCCACGACATCGGCACCAGCGTAGGAACGACGAGGCCCAGCAACCAGACATAGCGCTTACGATCGCGCCAGTCCGGCACGACCACCGATTGCTGATCAGTAGCAGACTCGAGGTCGTTGTGAGACCGCATCGTTGGCCTGATTCCCCTCCCTAGCCGAACGCTCATCCGATCTTCGCAGCTCATTGCATCGATTGAGTAACGTGGTCATACCATTGCCATGCGTCGGGGGCAATATCGTCAGCGAAGTGACAGCCTCAAGAGCCCATTTACCGGCCATCAAGACAGGTTGCTGAGCGCTCGCCAGACGCTTAGTTGTGCTGTCGACCCGCAATCATCTGACGCTGTCAGCGGGTTCGACGGACTATACCGGTCAGGACGTCATGGCGGAGATCGCCGCGGCCAGCTCGGGCGTGTCCGACGTGGGAAGGTTCACGTAGCTTCCGTCGGTCGTGTCGGCCACGGCTTCCCATGTGGCGCGGTCGGAATCATCTCCGAAGTCGATGACGTTCACCGCGACCGGTCGCGCCGGATCGAACGCTCCGCTGATGTACTGCTGCAGACCCTCTCCGCCCAGCGTCTGGTCGGTGTGCGGCCCGGCAGTGATCACGAGCACCGAGTTCGGCTGTCCCTCCCGGTAATCGGCGTAGGCATCGGTATACGCCAGGCGCAGCGTGGTGAACGACACCGCCCCTCCGTTGGATGCCGTCTGGGCAGCCAGCGCGGCGTTCAGCGCCGCCGAACGCGGCTGCCCGTCCACCGGCTCGGACAGCGGGCCTGCGTTGATCTCCGACCGCCCGGCTACACCGTCGAACGTCCACAACCCGACCGAGGAGTCGGGCGGCAACGCCTGCAGACGTGCGGTCAGCGCGTCGACGACATTGGTCAGACGAGGCTGGCCGCCCTCGTCGGTAGGCATCGACTGGTCGAGCATGACCGTGACCGCCGGGCTCTGCGCCGGGCTGGCCAGCGTGTCGGCGATGCTGGCGCGCAGTGCAGGGTCCCCGACATTCAGCGGGGCTCCGAGCGGACCGAAGTCGACCACGTCGCTGGCCGGCGGTTCGGCACCGTCGACGCGGAATCCCGCGGCCGCGAAGTCGGCGGACTGCTCGGGCTTACGCAGGAACCGCGCGAACTCGCTGGCGCCGGTCACCTGTTCCTGGGCCAACCAGTCACCGTCGAGAAGGACGGTCGGGAAGTCCGCGATCGCGGTGGGCCCCGGCGGCAACCAGGACGCCAGCGCCGAGCCCGCGTCGGGCATCTCCGCGGCGCGCTGGAACAGGCGTTGTTCGGTGGTCACGACGGCGTGCACCGGGGCGGTGGACGGGTCAGCGGCATTCAGCATGGCGTCGAACGCCGTGCCGGCCGCAGCGTCGGCCAAGTCCGGTTCTGCGCCCATCAGCGTGCTGACCGCTCCCAATCCCGCAGTGGCGGGGGCATCCGGCGGTGCCGCCGCGGTCGCAACGGCCTCGGCGGCCAGATATGACGCGTCGCTGTCCTGGTCGAGAGGCAGCACCAGGCGCAGTCCACCCCAGCCCAGCAGCCCGAGCTTGTCGAGGCCGGCGGGGTCGGTCTGCAGCCCGGGTAGGGTGCCCCAGTTCTGCTCGCCCAGCGCCTCCTGCAAGGCGGGAGGCACCGCCAACACCACCGGCGAGCTCACCAGCGGGCGGCTGTCACTGATGGTCTCCGCGCCCGCGGCGGCCTCCAACCGGTCCGCCGACACCGAACTCGCCGGGATCCACAGTGCGGGACGCTCACCCAGGTCGGCCGGCCACTCGCCGGTCAGTCCGTTCAACACCTGGCCGGAGTCGGCGGGCTGCACGGTCACGTTCACGCAGCGGTCGCCGACGGGGTCGGCGGTTTCGTTGTAGCGCTGCGCCAATGTGCTGACCGGATCGGCGATGGCGGGGTCGGCGACGACCGCAACCGACACCTCGCCCTCCACGCAGCGTGCGGCCGCCACATCCGACCGGCTCGACAGTGCGTCACCGAAGAACCGCCACAGGATGACCGCGCCGACCACGACGACGACACTGACCAGCGCGACGATGACGCCGATGCTGACGCCGCGCCGGGCCGGGGTGACAGCGCGGTGGCTTCCGGTCCACTCACCACCGTCCCAGTCGCCGGTGTGCTGGGGGCCCGAACGCGGTGGCAGCGGCTCTTGCGCCGTGGACGCCGCCGGATACCCGTATTCGTCGACGTCGCCACCCGGTCCGTCGTCGGAGTACCGCCGCGACTCGTCGTCGTCAGAACCGGGACCCGTGGTCGGATCGGTTCCGAAACCGAACCGTTCGGTCGGCGGCTCTTCGGGTTGGCGTCCCGACTCGTCCGGATCGTCCGGGTCGGGAAGGCTATGTCTGCCCATGTCTTCCCACACCTCGTCCCACGCCTCGACGTGAGAGGCCACCATGCCGCGCACAGTCCGTCGGGGTCACTGCGATCATCAGAGCTGGAATGCCTGCGTCAGCCAACGTTGTTTGCTGCCTTGAACTCTCGGCGACGTCGTTGCAGGATCGGCTCGGTGTAGCCGTTGGGCTGCTCACCCCCGGCCAAGATGAGCTCCTGCGCCGCTTGCAGAGCGATGTTGTTCTCGGGGTCGGAGGCCATCGGCCGGAATTCCGGATCCTTGGCGTTCTGCTCGTCGACCACCGCCGCCATCCGGCGCAGGCTCGCCCTGACGTCGTCTTCGGTGATCACGCCGTGGCGCAGCCAATTGGCGAGCAGCTGGCTGGAGATCCGCAGGGTGGCGCGGTCTTCCATCAACGCGACATCGTGGATGTCGGGGACCTTGGAGCAGCCGACGCCCGCGTCGATCCAGCGCACCACGTACCCGAGGATCGACTGACAGTTGTTGTCGACCTCCTCGCGGATCTCCTCCGGGGCCCAGGCGAGCTCCTTGGCCAACGGAATCGTCAGCAGCTCGTCGACCGAGGACCGTTTCTCACCGGCCAGTTCCTGATGCACCGCGTAGACGTCGACCTCGTGGTAGTGCATGGCGTGCAGGGTCGCCGCGGTCGGCGAGGGCACCCACGCGGTGGTCGCGCCGGCCTTGGGCTGACCGATCTTCTGCTCGACCATGTCGGCCATCAACTCCGTCATCGCCCACATGCCCTTGCCGATCTGGGCCCGGCCGGAGAACCCGGTCGCCAGACCGATGTCGACGTTCTGGTTCTCGTAGGCCTTGATCCAGTCGGTGGACTTCATCGCGCCCTTGCGGATCATCGGCCCGGCGTCCATCGACGTGTGGATCTCGTCGCCGGTGCGGTCCAGGAATCCGGTGTTGATGAACACCACCCGGTCAGCGGCGGCCTTGATGCAGGCCTTGAGGTTGACCGTGGTGCGGCGCTCCTCGTCCATGATGCCGACCTTGAGGGTGTTCTGCGGCAGGCCGAGCACGTCCTCGACGCGGCTGAACAGCTCGCAGGTGAACGCGACCTCGTCGGGTCCGTGCATCTTGGGCTTGACGATGTAGATGGAGCCGGTGCGGCTGTTGACCAGCGGGCCGTTGGCTCCGTCGTTGTCGGCGCCGCTGCGCAGCCCATGGATGGCGATCAAGCTGGTGAACAGCGCGTCCTGAATGCCTTCGGGCACCTCGTGGCCCTCGGCGTCGGTGATGGCGTCGTTGGTCATCAGGTGCCCGACGTTGCGCACGAACATCAGGCTGCGCCCGGGCAGCGTCACCTCGCCACCGTCGGCGCCGGTGTAGGTGCGGTCCTCGTTGAGCACCCGGGTGAACGTCTTGTCGCCCTTGCTGACCTCTTCGCTCAGGTCGCCGCGGTTGAGGCCGAGCCAGTTGCGGTATCCGACGACCTTGTCGTCGGCGTCGACCGCGGCGACGGAGTCCTCGAAGTCCATGATGGTGGTGATCGCGGACTCCAGCACGACGTCCTTGATGCCGGCCTTGTCGGTGGAACCGATGGGGGAGTCGGGGTCGATGAGGATCTCGACGTGCAGGCCGTTGTTGACCAGCAGCACGGCGGTGGGCGATTCGGCGTCGCCGAGGTAGCCGACGAATTGCTCAGGTGCCTGCAGGCCGACGGAGCCGCCGTCGTCGAGGGTGGCGGCAACCGCGCCGTCGGCCACCGTGACGCCGGTGATGTCCGACCATGAGCCGGACGCCAGCGGGACCGCGCCGTCGAGGAAGCGGCGTGCGTAGGCGATCACCTTGTCCCCACGCACCGGGTTGTAGCCGTTGCCGGGCTCCGCGCCGTCCTCCTCGGAGATCACGTCGGTGCCGTAGAGCGCGTCGTACAGCGAACCCCACCGGGCATTCGCGGCGTTGAGGGCGAAGCGCGCGTTGAGGATGGGGACGACCAGCTGAGGACCGGCGGTCGTGGTGATCTCGTCGTCGACGCCGGCGGTGGAGATGGTGAAGTCGTCCGGTTCGGGCTCCAGGTAGCCGATGTCGACGAGGAACTGCTTGTACTCGTCGGCCTCGAACCCGCCGATGACCCGGGCGCGGTGCCATTTGTCGATCTGCGCCTGCAGATCGTCGCGGCGGGCCAGCAGTTCCTGGTTCTTCGGCGTCAGGTCGGCCACGACCTTGTCCACACCGGACCAGAAGGTGTCCGGATCGATGTCGGTGCCCGGCAGCGCCTCGTTGTTGACGAAGTCGTACAGCACCGGGGCGACACGCAGGTTACCCACCGTCACGCGCTCGGTCATGATTCCTCCCTAGCCTGCACGCGCGCCTGGGGCGCCATGCCGTCTGCAGTGTCGTCGAACCAGCTTACCCACCGGTAACAGGCCTATTCGCCGGTGGCGGTGCCCACGAGTGCTGTGCACCGGTCCAGCAGCGCGGCCCGTAACGGTCCGGCCCGCTCGGTCAGCTCGAGCTGTCCTCGCGCGTATTCGCGCCGACCACCGGAGGTCTCGACGGCGATCGGCGCGAATCCGTAGCCCCGAAGATCGTAGGGGCTGGCCCTCATGTCGAGCACGCGGGCGTCGACGGCGAGGTCCAGGCACGCCAGGACGAGCTCGGATTCGACGAGCGGGCCGAGTTTGAACGCCCATTTGTAGAGGTCCATCCCCGCGTGGACGCAGCCGGGCTGTTCGGCGTCGACCTGGCCGGAGCGGGTCAGGTGCGACGCGTTACGGCGCGCGGCGGGTTCGGTGAAGAAGCGGTAGGCGTCGAAGTGCGTGCACCGCAACGGCATCGAATCGACCACCGCATCGGTTCCGTCAGCACCCAGACGCAGCGGAACGCTCTGGTGTCGCGGGGTCGGCGACCGGTAGACCATGGCCCATTCGTGCAGTCCGAAGCAGTTGAACCGCGGAGGTCGCGCCGCGGTCGCGGCCAGCAGGTCGGCGATGAATCTCACAGTGTCCGCGCGCCCGTGAAGATATTCACGACTGACCGTGACCCCGTCGTTCGTCTGGGTGTAGCCGGCGCGCGACAGGTAGCGCCGGGCGTCGGGCCCCTCGAGCGCCACGCCGAATCCGGGGTGCCACATCCGCAGTTGGCGCGGACGCAGGCTGTAGTAGGTGAACAGGAAGTCGTAGACCGGATGGGCGACGCCGGCTCGCCGCCGCGCGAGGTGGGGTTGCAGAAAGGCGTCGATGCGGGTGAGGTGGGCGCGCTCGCGGTCGAGCCAGTCGCCCGCGGCGAGCCGCGAATAGGGCTCAGCGGCGAGCCGCGAATCGGGCTCAGCGGCGAGCCGCGCATCAGGCCCCGCGGCGAGCCGCGAATCAGACACGGTGGGTGCCGTCACGCACCGTGCCCACCAGGTCTTCGACGAGGTCTTCGAGCGCGACCACCGCGGTGACGGCGCCCTCGGCGTCGGTGACGAGTGCCAGGTGGGCGTTGTTGCGGCGCAGCCGGGTCAGCCCGTCGGGCAGCGGCAACGACGCAGGCACGCGGGGGAGCGGGCGGATCATGTCGGAGCTGAGCACGGTGTGCCCGTTGCGGGCATCGTCGACATGGGGCAGCACATCCTTGATGTGCAGGTAGCCGACGAAGGCGCCGTCGGGGTCGGCGACAGGGAAGCGTGAGTAGCCCGTCTCGACCAGTGCCTGTTCGATGGCGCCGACCGTCGGTCCCGCACCGACGTGGGCGACGGGGACCGCGCGGATCTGGGCCAGGGGCAGCGCGACGTCGTTGACCGTGCGATTGCGGATCTGCAGCGCCCGGGTGAGCCTGCTGTGTTCCTCGGGGTCCAACAGCCCCTCGGACAGCGACTCGGCGATCATCTCCGACAGTTCGACGGTGGAGACGGTCACGTCGAGTTCGTCCTTGGGTTCCACCCCGAACGCTCGCAGCGTGGTGTTGGCACACCAGTTGTAGAACGCGATGAAGGGGCGCGCGAGACGGATGTACACCAGGTAGATCGGGATGAGCAGCATCGCGGTCGACTCGGGGCCGGCGATGGCGATGTTCTTGGGCACCATCTCGCCGAGCAGCACGTGCAGCGTCACCACGATCGACAGCGCCACGATAAACGACACCGTGTGCAGCAGCGCGTCGGGGATGCCCAGCAGCCCGAACGGCTCTTCGAGCAGATGCGCGACCGCGGGCTCGGCCACCCGGCCGAGCAGAATCGAACAGATCGTGATGCCCAACTGGGCTCCGGCCAGCATCAGCGACAGGTTCTCGCCGGCCCGGATGACCGTGACGGCGCTCTTCTTGCCCTGCTCGGCCAGCGCCTCGAGCCGGTCGCGCCGCGCGGAGATCAACGCGAACTCCGAGCCGACGAAGAACGCGTTGGCCGCGAGCAGCACGAAGGTGAGCAGGACGCCGAAGATGTCACCCATCCTGGTTCTCACCTCCGCGGCCGAGTTCGGTCAACCGCAGCGTGTCGATGCGACGGCCGTCCATCGTGACCACGGTGGCCCGCCAGCGAATCGGGTCTTCGACCATTCCGTCCGGGTCGAAGGCGGTCAGCTCCACCGACTCACCTTCCTCGGGTATGTGTCCGAGCTTCTCCAGGACCAAACCGCCGATGGTCTCGTAGTCGCCTTCGGGCGCGCGGAAGGCGGTGCCCTCAGCGACTTCGTCGATGCGCAGCAGCCCGGAGACGTGCCAGTCCCGGCCGGCCTGCACGACGTCGGGTGGTTCGACGTCGTGCTCGTCGCGGACGTCGCCGACGATCTCCTCGATGAGGTCCTCGACGGTCACCATGCCCGCGGTGCCGCCGTACTCGTCGACGACCAGAGCGGTCTGCAGGCCGTTCGCGCGAACCTCCGACATCACCGCGTCACCGTCGAGGGTGGAGGGCACCTTGGTCACCGGCTGAGCCAGATCGGACAACCGGGTCGCCGATCGCTGGGCGTGCGGAACGGCGAAGACCTGTTTGACGTGCACCATGCCGATGGTCTCGTCGAGGTCGCCGCGGATGACGGGAAAGCGGGAATGCCCGGTGCGTACGGCCGCCTCGCTGAGGTCGGCCACGGTGTCGTCGGCTTCCAGCGATTCGATCATCGAGCGGGGCGTCATCAGTTCTTCGGCGGTGCGGACACCGAACTGCAGAGAGCGGTCCACCAGCACGGCGGTGACGGGATCCAATGAGCCGCTGCGCGCGGAGGTGCGCACCAGCGACACCAGCTCCTGCGGAGAGCGGGCCGAGCGCAACTCCTCGGCGGGTTCGATACCCATCCGGCGCAGGATCCAGTTCGCCGTGCCGTTGGTCAGGCGGATCAGGGGCGTGAACACCAGCGAGAACAGCAGCTGCGGCCCGGCCGACCAGCGCGCGGTCGGCACCGGGCGGGCGACGGCGAGGTTCTTCGGAACCAGTTCGCCGAACACCATCGACAGCGAGGTGGCGATCAGGATGGCCAGCGCGAGCGCGACGCCACTGACGAATTGGTCGGGCAGGCCGAGGGCGGTCAGTCCGGGTGCGATGAGCCGGGCGACGACAGGTTCGGCCAGGAAACCGGTGGCCAGCGTGGTGATGGAGATGCCGACCTGGGCGCCGGAGAGTTGGGTGGAGAGTGTCCGGTGAGCGCGCTGCACCATCTGGTCGCGCCGGTCACCGCTGCGGACGTTGGCTTCGACGGTGCTGCGTTCCAGCGCGGTGAGGGAGAACTCGGCGGCGACGAACACCGCGGTCCCTGCGGTGAGCAGTACGAACGCCACCAGCGACAGCACCGTCATGGCGGCGTTCATCGAATCGCTCCCGCGACGTCACCGGAGAAGCCGGGCCTGGCGCCCGGCTGACTAGAGGAGGGTTCGGCCTCGGCGGGTTCGTGATCGGCCGGTTCGGCGATCACAACCGGCTCGGACGGGCCGCCGTCCAGTGCCTGCGGCACCTGATCCCTTTCTTCGAATTACGCAACGCTTCGGATCGGCTCGTGCGCAGATCTCGAGCAGCCGTCCGAAGTCCTCCACATGCTAGCCGAATACGGCCGGCCCCAAACACCAGCACAACGTGGCGCCGGGTGACGGCTGCCGGCTCACCATCCGGTCGGAAGCGGATGTCCCTCGGCGAATCCGGCGGCGGACTGGACGCCGAGCACCACGTTCTCGTGCAGTTCGGGCAGCGTGTGCGCCCCGACGTAGGTGCAGGTGCTGCGAACCCCCGAGGTGATGTGGTCGATGAGGTCCTCGACGCCGCCGCGAGTTGGATCGAGGTTCATCCGCGAGGTCGAGATGCCCTCTTCGAACAGCGCCTTGCGAGCCCGGTCGAACGGGCTGTCGGCCGCGGTTCGCGCGGCGACCGCACGCTTGGATGCCATGCCGTAGCTCTCCTTGTACGGCTGGTCGTCGCGATCGTGCAGCAGGTCACCCGGGGACTCGTAGGTGCCGGAGAACCAGGATCCGATCATGACGTTCGAGGCGCCGGCGGCCAACGCCAGCGCGACGTCGCGCGGGTGCCGCACACCGCCGTCGGCCCACACGTGGCCATCGAGTTCTCTTGCTGCAGCCGAGCATTCGACGACGGCCGAGAACTGCGGGCGACCCACGCCGGTCATCATCCGGGTGGTGCACATCGCGCCCGGCCCGACACCGACCTTGACGATGGAGGCTCCAGCGTTGATCAGATCGCGGGTTCCGGCCGCGGACACGACGTTCCCGGCGGCCAACGGCACGCCGAGCTCCAGGCCGGAGACCGCCTCCACCGCGTCGAGCATCCGCTGCTGATGGCCGTGCGCGGTGTCGATGACCAGCAGATCGACACCCGCCTCGGCGAGGTCGCGGGCCTTGGAGGCGACGTCACCGTTGATGCCGACCGCGGCCGCAACGCGCAGCCGGCCGTCGCGGTCGACTGCGGGGGCGTAGATGCCGGCGCGCACCGCACCCAGGCGGGTGAGCACACCGGCGAGGCCACCGTCGGCCTCGGTGAGCACCGCCACATCGATGTGGGCGTGTTCGAGCAGGTCGAACACCTTGCGCGGATCGGTACCGACCGGAGCGGAGACGAAATCCGGGGTGGCGACGTCGCGTACCCGGGTGAACCGGTCTACGCCGCGGCAGGTCGCCTCCGTGACGAGGCCGATGGGGCGGTTCTCGAAGACGACGACGGCGGCGCCGTGGGCCCGCTTGTGAATCAAGGCGAGCGCATCGGAGACCGAGGCGTCCGGCGCCAGCGTGACCGGGGTGTCCACCACGAGGTCGCGGCTCTTGACGAAGTCGACGGTGTGCCTGACCGCCACCAGCGGAAGGTCCTGGGGCAGAACGACGATTCCGCCCCGGCGCGCCACCGTCTCGGCCATGCGTTTGCCGGCGACGGCGGTCATGTTGGCCACCACCACCGGGATCGTCGTGCCCGAGCCGTCCACCGTGGACAGGTCGACGTCGAAGCGCGACGCCACCTCCGAGCGCCCCGGCACGATGAAAACGTCGTCGTAGGTCAGGTCATAGGGCGGCCGGTGGCCGTCGAGGAACTTCATCGCCGTCGAGTCTATGCGCCGGTGGATCCTCGAGTCTGCGCGGAGATCGCACTCTGCGAGCTCACGACGGGCTCGCCGCAGACTCGGCGCGGACAGGCTCGACCCGGGCTCGTCAGGCCTCCACCTCGCTGAGGTCTCCGCTCCACAAGGTGTGGAAGCGCTTGTCCCGGTCGGCGTCGATGCGGCCGTAGGTGTGGGCGCCGAAGAAGTCGCGCAACCCCTGGGTGAGGGCCGCCGGCAGCCGCTCGGTCCGCAGCCCGTCGTAGTACGACAGCGCCGACGAGAAGCCGGGAATGGGGATGCCCAGCTGGGTCGCGGTGACCACGACACGACGCCAGCTGTCGATTGCCGCCTCGATCGCCGAGCGGAAGTACGGGGCGACGATCAACGACGGCAGGTCGGGATCCTCGTCGAACGCGTCCTTGATGCGGTTGAGGAACTTGGCGCGGATGATGCAGCCGCCCCGCCAGATCGTCGCCAGGTCGCCGGGCGTGATGCCCCAATCGTATTCGATGCTGCCGGCCTGAATCTGGTTGAACCCCTGCGCGTAGGCGATGATCTTCGAGGCGTAGAGGGCCTGCCGGACATCCTCGACGAACTGCCCGGCATCACCGGGCTCACCGCCGAGGTCGCCGGACGCCAGCCCGGTGGTGGCGGTACGTTGCGTCACCGACCCGGACAGCGCGCGGGCGAAGACCGCTTCGGCGATGCCGGTGACGGGGACCCCCAGATCGAGGGCGGACTTCACCGTCCAGCGGCCGGTGCCCTTCTGCTCGGCCTCGTCGAGGATCACGTCGACCAGCGGATTGCCGGTCTTGGCGTCGTTCTGTCGCAGCACCTTGGCGGTGATCTCGACCAGGAAGCTGTCCAGGTCCCCGGAGTTCCACTCGTCGAAGACGTCGGCGATCTGGGTCGCGCTCATCCCGAGGGCGTCACGCAGCAGCTGGTAGGCCTCACCGATCAGCTGCATGTCGGAGTACTCGATGCCGTTGTGCACCATCTTGACGAAATGCCCGGCGCCGTCGGGGCCGACGTGCGTGCAACAGGGCACGCCGTCGACGTGGGCGGAGATCTCCTCGAGCAGCGGCCCGAGCGACTTGTAGGACTCCGCGGGCCCGCCCGGCATGATCGACGGGCCGTTGAGGGCCCCTTCCTCACCACCGGAGATGCCCGCGCCGACGAAATGCAGTCCGCGCTCACGCATCGCCTTCTCGCGACGGATCGTGTCGGTGTACAGCGCATTGCCACCGTCGATGATGATGTCACCGTCCTCCATGGCGTCGGCGAGCTCGTTGATGACCGCGTCGGTGGGCTCACCCGCCTTGACCATGATGAGCACACGCCGCGGCTTCTCCAGCGAATCGAGGAATTCGGCGATGGTCTCGCTGCGCACGAAGTTGCCGTCGGCGCCGTGCTCGGCAAGCAGCGCGTCGGTCTTGGCCACGGAGCGGTTGTGCAGCGCGACCGTGTAGCCGTGCCGGGCGAAATTGCGCGCGATGTTCGACCCCATCACGGCCAGTCCGGTCACTCCGATCTGGGCGGTCCCGGTGGCAGGAGAAGCAGAGTCGCTCATGCAGCAGCCTTTCGTTGGCGGATTGTGCGGAGGGTGGACGCGGTCACCTCGACCACTTTGGTGCAATGTCCACGTTCACGCAGTGAGCACGTGGACGGGAATGTCGTGTACGAGAAGACCATGCAGACGACCTGACCACGGACACGGGGTAGCCATCTCTACGCGATGAACAGGCGCTGGAGTTCGGTCAGCCAGGGCACGGCCACCGCGACGGTGGGGATGACGAGGTTGGCCACCGCGGCGGTGTAGGCCCCGGCCGCGACGATGCGGCTGTTCGGCGCACCGGCCAGTCGTTGCACTCGAACCACGGTGGTCGGGCCGCCCGCGGCCAGCGCGCCGCGGGGCGCGCGCGCCGATGCGCAGGCCACCAACGCCCGCGCGAGCGGGGTGGGGCCGGTGTTGCGGACGGCAGCGTCGTCGGCGAGCAACTCGATCAGCAGCCGGACCGCGGTCAGGGCGTTGCCGCTGCGCACCAGGCGCGGGAACGCCGCGTGGACGGCCGTGAACATCTCCAGGACCAGGTCGTGGCGGGCGCGAAGGTGAGCCCGCTCGTGGGAGAGGATCGCCGCGATCTCCTGATCGGACAACGTGTTCAACGTTCCTTCGCTGAGCACCACGCGGCTGCGAACCCCGGGAAGGCAGTAGGCCAGCGGCTGGTCGACATCGATGATGCGCAGGCCGTGACCCGGCACCGGAGCGCTACAGCGGGTACGCAGCGCCGGCACGGCCTGCCCCGGAGAGGAGACCAGGTCGACGACCATTCGGTGATGTGCACGTCGGCGGCGGGTCGCGATGGCGACGTTGAGCACCGACGCGGTCAACCGGGCACCGATCAGCAGCGTGAGGGTCAGCACCGCGACGTGCAGCGTCCACAACGGCCACCCCAGGGTGTCGACGGCACCGGTCAGTGTCGCTGTAGGTCGCCCGTCAGAACCCGGCCGAAAGAGCCGGCTGGCGATGGCAAGCCCAGCCGAGAATGCGGAGAGCACCGCGGCCAGCGCCACCGACTGCCACAGCACGATCGCTGCGCGCGGGGCCCTCATCGGCCATCGCGCTCGCGCGAGCAACGCAGGCACCGGCCCCGACAGCAGCAGGGCGACGATGGTGAAGGCCAGCGCGGACACGCTGCCAGTGTCCCTCAGGCGATGCCCGGACCGCCAGCGGGCGGATCATCACGGTTCTTGTCTTCCAGTTCGGCCAGTGCGCGGCGCAGCGCGTCGACCTCGTCGACGCCCACGCGCTCGACGAAGTGGACGAGAGCCGCCTCGCGGCTACCCGAGTCTGCGGCCTGGTCCAGCGCGTCGACCATCAGCCCGGCGACGAGTTCGTCGCGGCCGTGGGTGGGCGCGTACCGGTGGGCGCGGTCGTCGCGGTGCTGCACCACCAGGTTCTTCTTCGCCAGGCGCTGCAACACCGTCATGATCGTGGTGTACGCGAGGTCGCGGTGGGCAGCGAGGGACTCGTGCACCTGACGCACCGTCTGAGGCTCACGGGCCGACCACAAGTGGTCCATCACGGACCGTTCCAGGTCCCCGAGCCGTGTCAGCTTGGCCATCTTCGGTTCATCTCCTACCCGCTGTAGGTCAAAGCGTACTACGCGATTACTACCGATTGTCGTATCCATCTTGACTGCTGACGCCTCCACGCGCTCGCCGCCGAGTCCCGGTGCGGCAGGCATTCCCGCGCCTGCACGGCCGCTTGTGAGTCCGGTCACAGGGGGTGGCCCGGTTGCGGTCGGTGACTATAGTAAGGCTAACCTAACTCAACTGAGCTAATCCCCTGACACGATTGGAGGTGCCGTGACTGTCCTCGTCGACGACCCGCTCATCGCGAGCATGGCGATCAGGCGCGCCTTGCCCATCCACGAGTCGAGCCGCCGGCTGCGCGAGCTCTATCCGGAGTGCCCCCGCGTGTACGGCGTGGCGGTCATGGGTGACCTGTCCCGTCGACGGTGGTGGCCACTGTCCGAAGCCCTCACCGCCGGGCGCCTCCAGGTCATGTTCGACGCCGGCGTCGCCGAAACCGACAGCCGATACGCGGTGGCGCAGCAACTGGCGGCCACCTTCGCCCACGTGGTGGTCGGCCGGGTGGTCCCACTACTGGTGCTCGAGGGACGAGCGTGGGACACGGGTCTCGAGAACCTGTGGGTCCATGTCGACTCCGAAGGAGCCATCGACTGGGTCGGGGTGGTCGATCCGACCCTGCGGGCGCTCCCCGATGACCCGCATTTCACCGCTCGCCCACGCCTCGGGGCGGGTCGACCCGCCCGGCACGGCATCGTCGCGCTGCCCAACGAGGCCGCGCTGACGACCTGGATCGCCCATCGCAGCCACCGTGCGCTCGCGCCGCTGTTCGCCCAGCTCGCCGACGTCAGCGGGGGAGCGATGACGGTGTCGGCGATGTGGCACATCGTCGGCGGTGCCGTGGTCGGGGCCGCGACCCAGATCCCGCTGCTGTCCGGGGCGAGCGAGATCACCAGCATGCGCCGCAGCCAGGCCGTACTGGACGCGTTGGTCAGCTTCGGCGTACCGGTGCGCGGTACGAGCCGCGCCGCGACGGGGAAGGCCTTGCTTAATTAGGGCAGCCTTGCCTATTCTTACCGTGTTGGTCGCCACCGTGAACCATCGGACCGAGCCGGAGTTTCTGAGGGCTGCAGAGACCCCCGGTCCATCCACAGGACGGGCCCCACGCACAGCGTGGGGCCCGTCCTCACGTTCGCGCACCCCCGAGACCGCACCGGTCGGGCGGCGGTGTAGACACAAGCGGTGACTGATCTTCCCCCTGGGCTCGGCAGCGGTTTCGACGCCGAACTGGGCCTGACCTATGTGGAGATGACCCCCGACGGCGGCCGGGCCACGTTGGCGATCACCGACAAACTGCTGCAACCGTGGGGGATCGTGCACGGCGGCGTCTACTGCGCCGTCATCGAGAGCATGGCCAGTGTGTCCGGGCACGTGTGGCTCTCCGAGAACGGCGGCGGCACCGTGGTCGGTGTCAACAACAACACCGACTTCCTGCGCGCCATCCGCGGGGGCACGGTCACCGCCGAGTCCACGCCCATCCACCGAGGCCGCCGCCAGCAGCTGTGGCTGATCACGATCGCCGACGACGCCGGGCGTGCCGTCGCCCGGGGACAGGTACGGCTGCAGAACATCGCCGACGAGTGAACGGTCGCTGACCCGCGGCCCCGCACCACTTCGCGTGCGCGTGCCGCTTGCTCGCCCGAGCGCTCACCGGGTTGGCGTGGCAGGATCGCCCACTATGCGACTGACCCCGCATGAACAGGAACGGCTGCTCCTTTCGTATGCCGCCGAACTCGCCCGCCGACGTCAGGCCCGCGGTCTGAAGCTCAACCACCCCGAAGCGGTCGCGCTGATCACCGACCACATCCTCGAGGGCGCCCGTGACGGCCGGACGGTGGCCGAGCTGATGGCCAGTGGGCGCGAAGTTCTCGGCCGCGCAGACGTCATGGACGGGATTCCCGAGATGCTCGAGGACGTCCAGGTGGAGGCGACGTTCCCGGACGGCACCAAACTCGTCACCGTCCACCACCCGATCCCGTGAGCAGGAGACCC
>MDTD01177302.1_pt1 | contig 34914 bp, 20 predicted proteins | sample 811221 | NCBI WGS metagenome assembly MDTD01 (sample SAMN05326646, study PRJNA326480) | marine metagenome | isolation source: seawater | place: Pacific Ocean: South West | collected 2011
AGATACTCGTCCCGTTGTCCGTGGTGGCTAAGGTTGTGATAGCCGGTCATCGATTTCGTATCACCTTCATAATGGTAGACGCCGGTTGCGAAGGCATCGACCATGAGAGAAACGATGCGAGTGGAGTCGGTTTCAAGAGCCAGGCGTGCCATGGTCAGCATCTGATCGAATTTCTCAATAAAACGGGCACTGTCTGTGATGTCTGTCGGAGGTGATTCATCGACGACCGGTTTGGGGCGTGATTCCCATTGGCCGGAATCCAGCAGCCGTTTTTCCAACTCGCGAATCGACGTGAAGTACTGTTCCAGGCGACGGCGATCGTTTTTTGAAAGCCGAGTGTTGAGTGAATTGGTGGCACTATTAATCGTGTCCAGGATGCTCCCCTGACGTTTCAGCTTTTGAATGACAGCCTGCCGCTCTGCCTCCGTACCGTTGGTGAAGAGCAATCGAAACAACGCAGAGGGACTATCAATAGCAGGAAGCAGTACTCCGTCACGAGTCCAGGACAGGCTGCGATTAGCCCGGTCAATGTTAATGCCCAAATTGAGTGTAGGGAATCGCGTCTGACGGCCAAGAGATTCTGCGGCGTACTGATCTAGTGAGATGGTATTGCGAAACTGACTACCGGTCGGGTGTTTGGCAGCTGTGAGGAAACAGTTTTCTGTAGAGTGTCCCCCTTCGACGTATGGGTGAGATAATCCGCTAAAGACAGTCAATTGCGAACGATGAATCTGTAGAGGTTCTAAATACTTCGAAGCCTTGTAGTTCTCGCCAGAATCCTCGGGGAAGAAATAGCGATCAAGGACTCCCAGATTATTGGAAATCAAAAGCATCCGTTTCGTCTTTGCCGGAGACGATGCAATCGCATGACTTTCCAGCCACGGCAGTGCAATGGAGATCCCGCTTGCTTGTAGAAACCTGCGGCGATTGGTGTGGAAGGCCTGCGAAGTATCAGTCACGTGATTGTCCTGTAAAAAGTCTGCTTTGAATAACCGCGTGGAATATGTCCCTTGTGCGATAGCCGCTGTCTGCACACCGATCAAGGATCCTATCGATTTCTATTCGGTCCGAGAATCGTATGGGGGTTCCGGTTGAGTAGACAACGAGCTGAGTGGCCAAAGCGTAGGCCAGTTGTCGTGCGTTCGCTTTAAGGTGTATTTTCAAATCATGAATGCCATCGAGTTGTTTGCCGCTCGGTAACTCCGCCTGGCTGTCAATCTCTAGTCCCTGATAGTACTTATAGTCGTGCCCGGCTCGATCGATTCCTGCTACTTCCATACCTGTATCCAAACTACGGTAGCGACTCCGCCATTTCCCCAGAATGTCAAAGTTTTCTAGAGCGAAGCCGAGCGGGTCGAACATGGCGTGGCATTTAGAACAGACCTGATCGGCTGCATGTCTTGCCAGCTGTTCCTTAAGGGAAGTTGCTCCTCGAATATCAGGCTCCGCAGCCGGGATGTCGGCTGGTGGCGGGGGAGGCGGTGTGCCAAGTAAATGTTCCATTACCCACGCTCCTCGCAGGATCGGCGAGGTGGCCGTGCCATTGGCTGTTATCTTCATGATAGCTCCGGTGGTAAGTAGACCTCCATAAGGGCTGTCCGGTGCTAATTCTACTTTCCGCAAATGGGAGCCGGACTGAGGTTCCATACCATAGTGCTTCGATAAAACGTCATTAACCAATACGAAATCGGCATCGACCAGCGTGGTGATGGGAAGATTTTCACGGACCATTAGCTTAAAGGTGGCAAAAGCCTCGTCCTGGAGGGACTGAATCAGATAGTCATTTAGACGATATTCCGGATAAAGACGATCATCAGATTCGTCCCTCCAGACATCTTTCAAATCGAGCCAGTGATGGGTGAATGGAATCAGGAATTGGTCAAGAGTGTCGGCATTAATGAGGAGATCTACCTGTTGAGTTAATACGTCGGCTTTAGCAAGCGACTTGCTTTTGGCTAACTGAGTCAACTCCTGTGTGGGACGACTATTGCTGAGGAAGTGAGAAAGTTGCTGAGCCAGAGCATGTTGGTAGTCTTGAGAAGAACGATCTTTTAATGTGGTGGGATCAGTCGTGTAAATGAAGTGACCCGAGCACAAGAAGGCACTATAACCAGTGATTAGTGCTTCAGCGAGCGTATTGCCCGCAGTGAGTTCGTTTATGGTTAGGTCGAGGAATGGTTGTATTTCTGCTTTGGATAGAGGGCGTCTCTGGGCTCTCTCAATGAACCGGTAGATCAAAATTTGGGCATCCAACTTGGGATCATCTGAAGCGAGTTGGAAAGGCAGGCTTCCTTTTTCCCGCGCTTCCAGTGGCAATTCACCGAACAGTATGGCATGTGAATCTGGGGGCCACTGAGCGGACAAAATGGGGCCTTCAAGTTCGAGCCATTGATACGCAATTCCGGGATGTCCACCTTCCGGCATGGGGGGGAAATCATAATAGAGCGGGGCATTGGGTGGGTTGATGGCTCGTGGCTGAGGAAGCCCCAGCAGGCTGTACTCGAACGTTTCATTAGACTTTAAGAATATTGTTGTTTCGAAGACCCCAGTCTCCGGTTGGACGTCCATGGTTCCACCTGTTGCTCGGACGTCGCCCGATACGTCGGGCCCCGAACGTTTCCGGGCTCGAAATGTCATAGGAATGGAAGCTTTGGCAGGAATGAGTTCGAATTCAGGAGTCTGAAGGACAGCTCGTGCTGAGAATCTGACTTTGTAGAATCCCTCCTGGCTGGCCACAAAACCTTGTGGGTAACCGTAGTAAGGCCATGTAGCAGAGCGGAAAATGGCGAGCTCATAATCAGTGTCGAGAGGCTTGGCTGCTCGTACTTCATTTAGTTGTGCACCCGAAAGCGGAACTCGTTTACAGTCCTTGGCAAAAAACATTGCCTCCGTGCCCCCAAACGTTCCGGCGGATTGGAACATGTTGATAGCTTCGAACTTGATTTTAGTAGGCTTATGTGGCACTAACTCCGAAGCTGCAGCCTGACGTAGTGCTGCATCGGTGGCTTCCAGATAGGCAGCTAACTGGATACGTGAAATATCCAGTGTTTTGCTAACGCGATTCGTGTTATGCGACTCCCTGTCTTCAGGAAGGAAGTCCTTAATGTCGAGATGCGGAAGTTGAAGTAAGTCGCGAAGGTTTTGCTGGAACTCACTGCGAGTTAAGCGTCGGATTGTACCTCGGCCATAGCGGTCAACTTTTTCCCGGTCTCGCTGTTTTAGGGTCGACCCAAGAATATTGAGGAAATCTTGGCGTGCAGTGGCCGGCATGGAAACATCCTCGGGTGGCATCTGATGTGACGCGACTTTGTCGAATACGTTTTCCCACTGAGTGAAAGCCTGTGGATCATCGAAATTCCACACCAGTGATGTTAAGTTGCGTGTTCCCGCGTCTTCAGAATGACACTCATAACAATACTTCGAAGCCAGGGATTGAATCGTTCGATATTCAGGAGAGTCGGACCTGACAACGGAGCAGAGCGTGCTCAATAGCAAGGTGACGCCAATTGGAAGTTGCAGTGAAGGCATGGAAGGAGCCAATGAGTTTATCTACAGATACGCATTCTTTTTAATGCGGTCGGGCCGAATACCCCTGTTCCAGCACGCGGTGTAGAGGTTAAGACACTATTGTACATTTCCCGAGTGATCGCCGCACTTCCGAGCGTGATTTTTCCGCGGCGGATTTCAATCCGATTGGGGTAGACGTAAAACCGCAAATCAATGGAATTGGGGTGCCATTCGATCGTCGCGGTAATGCTACCTGGTAGGGTGAGCTTTAATAGCGAGCCGTACTCGTCTGCCTGGTGTTTGGGAAGGAAGTCCCGGTCTGGAGTCCAGTGATCGGATCCTTTGGAAGAGGTGGCAATATAGAGAGCATCGCCGTGGGGAACTAATGACGTAATACGTTGCCCCCAGTGGTTTTGGACTAAACCTTGAGCCATCGCCTGTTTCTCATAGGGATGGACTTGTTGGTCTGTCAATTCTGGGTGTGTGAAGCCCCGGGCGATATAATTCCATTGGTCCGCGTCGGCATTGAGAGCCCACAGTTCGGCCCATGGCCAAACGCCTACATGCATCTTGCCGCCATAGATTCCTAGGGACATGGCTTCTCTGGCTGAAGGAGAAACTTGAGGTAGCTTTGGTGGCCAGTTAGGGAGGTGTTTGGGAGGGCCTTTGTCATAGGCGAACAGATTGCCTGTTGGATACTGTGCCATGTAACTCGTCCCATTAAAGTGCATTTGGGCATAGACTTGATAACTTGTTTGGTCAGAGCCCTGTAGTTCTTCTATCCACGTACCATCAACAAACGTGTAAATGCCTCCGTAATTTCCCACAGTGACGACTCGCCCTTGATGTTGTCCCCATGAAAATGGAGTGGTGCGTGGGTAACGGCAAGTGATTGAGGGAGAGTTGGGCAGCGCATCTACAGTGGTGTCGCCAGGTTTCCAGGGAACGGCGTATATCTTGGTGAACTGTTCGTCGTTGGACTGGTCTTGGTGGAAAAAGAAAAGATGGTGCTCGGCATAATAAAAGTTGTAGACTCTTCCGCTTGCAGGTAAACGGACGGCGAGTTTGCCGTTGAAGTAGATTCCTGAGCGACGGAAGCTAAGATAGCCGTCTCCGAGTTTCATACCTCCAAAACCGCTGGGCAGATTGTCCACTTCGTAACGGCGCGATTTAGCCCATGTATTGGTTTGGGTATCGAATTCGTATGTGTGACGATCGTCTGCCCAACCATAAATCGTTTCACCTTCATCAAAAATAAACAGTCCTGTATGCCGCGCTGGTACTGGGTGTCGTGAGATGAGAGGATCGGTCTGCTTTGTTGGCTTGATGTAAAACTGAAGTTTGTACCGATCGTTGCGAAAGCGAGTGTTATAGACATCTAGAAAACCGGCGCCTCCAAGGACATTTCCCTCGTCATCAATTAATTCAAACAGGTTGCCAAAGGATTGTCCGCGGTCCTCTCCAAACTCAATTTCGACCGTATGACCAAGGATTAGATCCTCACCGCAGGCCAACCCTGAAAAGGGTAGCAACAGTAGGCTGGAGCTTAAGAAGACGGAATAGACGGAAAAGAGGGGCAGGTGGAGCATCATGACGTACTTCAAAATCAGCATAGTTACTTACCGTTAGGTTGATTTTAACGTATTTAGATAAGGCTCTCTCTGCAAATTTAAATGTTGTCTGACGATGGAAACGGAGCCAGTGATTTTATCTTAAAATTATAAAAGCAGTGTTTTTTGGGCCCAGATATTGACTCTTGATAGGTGATATGTCAAGATATTGAGACTCAGTTGCAATAGTGGCAGCTGAGCGAACTCTAGGATTCAGAGAATTCAATGGCGAAATCATACTGTAAGTCGAAGAAGTTTAAGAAGGTTTCGAAAAAGTCTTCTTTTATGGCTTCCTTGAATGCGACGCATGAATGTCGCAAGTGTGGGCGTGTGGCCGAGTGCAAAAAACGTCTTTGCAAGGCTATGAAGCTGGTTTCTGTCTCGCTCGACTAAGATCGTGCCCACCTTCGCTCTGGCATCAGTTATATTGGCCAGATGCACACGCTCGATATTATTACAGTTGTCGTTTATCTGCTCTTCATCATCTCGTTGGGAGTCTACTTCGGTCGAAATCAGGATCGGAAAGAATTCTTCGTCGCGGGTGGGTCTATGGGGTGGCTGACGGTTGGGCTGAGCGTCATGGCGACTCTGTTTTCATCCAACAGCTTTGTGTTCTATCCTTCGGCAGCCTTAGGTGACAGTTTGAAGATTGGTCTGTCGTTAGTCGCGTTCGCGCTGATGACTCTGGTTGTCATCAAGATATTCATTCCCGTATATGCTCGATTGCGTGTCGAGACAGCGTACGAGTATCTGGAAAAACGCTATGACGTTAAGGTCCGGTCCTTGGCCTCTGGTTTATTCATACTATTGCGAATTGGGTGGATGGCTTCTGCTACCTACGCGGCATCGGTTGTGGTGAGGCAGGTTTCCGGAATTGATGAAACCGTCATCATCATCGGACTGGGGATCATATCGATCGGCTATACGATGCTTGGCGGATTACGGGCGGTAATGTGGACTGATGTAATTCAGTTTTTTATCTTTGCACTTACCATATTGGCAGCCTTGCTATTAATCCTCAGTAAGTCCAATGCGACGGTTGCAGAAATCGTGAGCAACTATTTTGATGGTAGATCGGGGACGATTGTCGATTTTGAACTATCGATGAGCCTCAAGTATGGGAGCTGGGCGATTCTGATCGGTGTATTTTTGGAGTCTGTATCCGCCTTTGGCGTCGATCAGGTAGCAGTCCAACGCTATCTTGCTGGCAGTGATGAACGGAATATTAAACGCGGAGCCTGGCTCAATCTGGCGGGGATGTGGATTGTAATTCCGGGACTGTTGGCTATTGGTGTTGGGCTATACACTTACTTTGGAAATAATCCGCTGGAGTTAGCGAGCGTCGTTGAAAGCCCCGAAGCTGTCGAAAAACTGGAAACGGTGTCGTTGCCCACGATTCAGCAGATCGTCGAGGCTGAACCGAAAGCTGCCGATCGGGCGATGCCCGAGTTTGTTCGTGTACATTTTCCACCCGGTTTAGCAGGATTGTTTTTGGCAGCTTTAATGGCAGCGATTATGTCGAGTATTGATTCAGGGATTCACTCAGTAACGACTGCTGTGGTTGTTGATTTCCGAGATCGTCTTCTACCTTCGCGCAAGCCCCGATCTGAAAGAGAAGAGTTGACGTTTATCAGATTCACATTGGTCGTGGTGGGAGTTCTTGCAGTAGGTCTGGCATGTATGGTGGGGGATATGGGTGACGTGTTCGACATAGGCAAGAAATTGACTGCTGCCTTTGGCGGCCCTTTATTAGCGGTCTTCTTGTTAGCGTTATTTGACAAGAGGTCGAATAGTCGAGGGGTATTAATAAGTGCACTGACTGCAACCGTCTGTACTCTGATGCTGATGTATACTCAGGAAGCATGGTTTTCGGTTTGGTATTGGCCGATTGGCTTCGGTGGAGCGTTGATCCTCGGGTTAGGTGTGTCACGATTCTTCCCGGAAATTCCCACTCAATTCACATACCGGCAAATAGTCACTCATAGTAACGACAGGAGCCTTGATGAAATTTCAAGAAATGACAGCGTTTGAACTGCGGGACGTAGATCGAGAAAAGGTCTTGGTGATCATACCGATCGCCGCCGTTGAACAACATGGCCCCCACATGCCTACTGGAACAGACAATTTTCTGTGTACTGGTGTAGTGGAATGCCTTGAGCAACGTATTCCTCAGCAGATTCTGCTCACGCCGACGCAATGGCTTGGTGCCAGTGCACACCACCTGCGACTTGGCGCAACATTAGATGCACCTCTGGAACACTATATTGAAACCTTGATGGGGATGGTACGAAGTGTCCTTAAAGACGGCTTTCGTCGCGTTCTTCTTTTGAACGGTCATGGCGGCAATATTGATCCTATGCGTGTCGCTCTGAGACGTTTGCAAAACGATTATGTCGATCGTTTGCTTGCCGCGGCATGCTATTGGGATGTCGCCGATTCTCTCATCTCGGAAACGCTGGAAGGTGATCACAAATTTGTCGGCCACGCGTGTGAATTTGAGACATCCATGCTGATGCATCTGCGACCGGAATTAGTCAAAACAGATTTGTTAAACGATGCCGGCGAGTTGATTACCGATAATTTGGACGGCGTGTACATCAGTCGCGACCTTCGACAACGTACAGCAGAGGGGTGTACCGGACGTCCGGACTTAGCATCAGCCGAGAAAGGTGCCGTGCTATTCGACGGCATCGTCACTGCAATGGAGCAAACGGTTGTAAATCTCTTGCAACAACCGACGGGTTTTGAATACGAGGATCACCTCTAGGGCAAGATGAGGTGCTTGCGTCCTGCGATTAAGCCAGTATGTCGTGTAGAACTTCACCAGCTACGTCGGTAAGGCGGAAGTCACGTCCGTTGAACCGGTAAGTGAGTTCCTCATGGTCGATACCCATTTGATGCAGAACCGTGGCGTGAATGTCATGTGCTGTGACTCGTTGTTCTACCGATTTGTATCCAAATTCATCGGTGGCACCATATTGAGCACCGCCCTTAAATCCACCACCGGCAAACCAGGTGGTAAACGCATTCGGGTTATGGTCTCGGCCGGCGGAACCCTGTGAATCGGATGTTCTACCGAATTCACCTCCATAGATGACAATCGTGTCTTCTAGCAGGCCTCGTTGCTTCAAGTCAGTCAGTAGCGCCCCGGTCGGTTGATCTACCGTGGAAGCACAAGTGCCGTGATTTAGCTTGATATCGCTGTGTCCATCCCAGGGGACATCGCCAACTCCGCCGCCAGGCGTTTTGGGGACGGAAGCGAATACCTGAACGAAGCGAACTCCGCGTTCAATCAGTCGTCTGGCCAGTAAACACTGACGCCCATAGTCCTTGGAATCATCTCGATTCAGCCCGTACATTTCGTGGATATACTCAGGCTCCTGTGCAATATCGAAAGCTTCCGGGGCAGCACTTTGCATACGATAAGCCAATTCGAATGACTCTAAGCGGGCATTGAGGTCGCGATCAAAGGGGCGACTTTCTGCATGCTTACGGTTCGCATTGTTGAGTGCATCTAGTAAAGATCGCTGTTGCGATCCTTCCAGCTCTTTTAATTGTTCCAGATTGTCAATTGGTTTAGCCGCTCGGGGGTCAAGTGAAGTTGCCTGGTAGACGGACGGTAGAAAACCGGAAGACCAAATTGGATCGCCGCCACGCGGTTTGGTACCGTGCATGACGACATAAGACGGTAGATTGGAATTCGAGCTGCCAAGGCCATAGCTCATCCATGAGCCCATGCTCGGGAACCCTTGTCGAATCATTCCACCATTGAGTTCCAGCATGGCTGGCGTATGGTTGTTGGACTGTGAATGACAAGAGTATACGAACGCGATGTCGTCGGCATGCTTGGAGATGTTGGGGAAGATTTCTGAGATCCAGGCACCAGATTCACCGTATTGTTGGAACTTAAAGGGGGACTTCAGGCATTTACCGCTCGTCGTGAAAAAGCCTGTTTTAGGATCAGCACCCGCCAGTTGTTGACCGTCCCGTTTACCTAGCTCCGGTTTGTAGTCAAACGTATCCACCTGACTCGGACTACCTGTCTGGAATAGCCAAATAATAGACTTGGCTTTAGGCTTGAAATGGGAGGATCGTTCGGCGAGTGGATTGTTAGATTCGGCCGCATGAATGATCCCTTCCTGATGCAGAAGGTCAGTCAATGCCAGACTGCCGAACCCCATTCCAGCTTTGGCGAGGAACTGACGTCGGTTGTTAAATGAAGATGAATGATGCATGGGAAAAATCAGAAGTTAGAGTTAGTCGATATAGATAAATTCGTTCATGCACAAAACAAGGTGGCAGAAATCGCGAACGGCCAATTGCTGGGCATTTGCATCTCCACCACGCATTTCTGTTTGACTGGTAATGAACTGATTCATGGTTTGTATTTCGGTTGCCGTAGCAGGCCGTGATAAGGCGATCTCGTAAGTCGCCGTGATTACTTGCTCGTTAGAGATTTCGGTATTTGGCCGCACCCGAGTTGCGAATTTAGTCGCATATTCCCGGATCAGCGGTGAGTTAAGTAGGGCTAGGGCCTGGGGAGCTACGGTGCTTTGTTCACGGGTAGCGATTCCCTGCATGGCGTCTGGAGCGTCAAATAGCTTCAAAAGTGGAATGAGGCGACTGCGTTTAACAGTAAAGTAGATACTACGTTTGGCACTGCGTTCATCAAGTGTTCCTTTGCCAAAGTGCGTTGTATCCAGTGTACCGCTGGTAGCCAGAATCGTGTCACGAATGATTTCTGCTTCGAGCCGTTTAGCCGATCGCCGCCAAATCAGCATGTTTTCAGGATCCTCCTGAATCCCTGTTGGGGACTCTGCATTAGCCTGCATGTAGGTTGCGCTTTTCATGATTAATTTATGAATCGACTTTGTACGCCATTGGTTGTCGATCAGTTGCTGTGCTAGGTAATCAAGTAGTTCAGGATGTGTGGGACGTTCTCCGCGTGTGCCGAAATCACTCGGGGTCGAAACAATACCTCGGCCAAAATGATGGTACCAGATGCGGTTGACTAAAACGCGAGCGGCCAGGTGACCAGCTCCTTGCTCTTGATCGGTTAACCAGCTGGCTAAGGTTTCGCGACCAGAGAGAGGAGATTCCAGAGTGTTTCCGGCAGTCGTCCAAAAAGTCTCGTCTTTACCGGCTGCAGTCAAAACCTGCAAAACACCGGCGTCTGCGAGGCTCTCTTTGTTATCAGCATTGCCTCGTCTCAGGTGATAGACCTTGTAAGTATCTTCCCCAAACTGATAGGTGCTGCCGCGAGATTTGGCAGAAAATACAGGGACATTGACTGGGGTCGGCTGAGACAACTCATGAAACTTAACGGGTAATTCCAAGGCTAAGTAACCAAGATCATAACCTTTGTACCAGTCCAGTAGACGTTTCTTTTGTCCGTCGTTTCGTTTGTCGGAGGCAAGATTTAAAATGTTGCGAACATCATCAGGCTCTTTGCCATGGGTCGCTTTGAAATAATAGCCAGTTTTGCCACCTCCGTTGGAAATCTTCAGGAGGAGTTCATTTTTCCCCTGTGCAAGCTGAATCGTGATTTTTTCCTGATCCGCTTTGGCATCGTTACGGCCCACGTTCTTATTCAAAACTTTTCGGCCATTCACCCAAACCTGTATGCCGTCATCACTTCCGAGTGATAAGTGGACCGGTTGCGGCCTGGAGGAGTGGATGATTCGGTAGAGGAAATTTGCGCTGTTTTCACCACTTAACAGATCGTTATGCGCGGTACCGTCTTCCCAGTCACTATGCTCTTTCCATTGAAGCCCACCTTCAAAAGTTCGTTCTAGGTCGACTCCACTTTCAGGTGGATAGACGGTTGAAAACGCAGCATTATGGTCTTTGGCCTTAAAGGGGCCCAGGTGATACCAACTACCAAAATCTGCAACGGGTGATTCGGCTAATGTTTCAAGATGATAATTGAAATGAAGATTGGGTTGAGGGCCGGCCAATTTGAGCAGTATGGCATTCTCTCCCTGCTTCAAGGAAACGTTGAATGCATACTGGCCGGCGGATGTATTGTCAGCATCGACCGCTCGTAACACTTCTCGCTGATTCACCCAAACGGCAACACGCCCCTGATTGGAAAGGCTTAAGCGGGCTGTTTGAGCGACAGGGGAATTAATCGTGCGATAGACATAATGAGCCGTATTGGCGGCGGGAGTAAGGGCATTGTTTGTGGAATCTTTCCACTGCGTCATTTCCTTCCATCGAATGGCTCCCTCTTGATAACTGGCCTTCAGGTCAATCGCTTTCTCGGGAGCAAATTCGGCATCCCAGGTTTGCTGGAGATCCGCGGCTTTGAATCCAGTGGCATAATGCCACGAAGACTGGGTAACCACTGCGGTCTCAGGATTCGCAGTGGCAGAGTTGGCCCAGTTATTGTAATTGGATGTAAGTGATTCGGAACTGTATTGATTGAGCGCCGCGGTGAGCGGAGCATGGGCGTCGTCATAAACCTTCTTCGCCGCCAAAAACTCTTCCGGTTTCGAATTAAGTTGCACATCAGCACTGCCAACTTCGGCGAAATTTGCTACGAGACGATAGTAATCGTGCTTGGGTAATGGATCAAACTTATGACTGTGACAGCGTGCACAACCGACGGTGAGCCCCAGGACGGAAGTTCCAAGTGTACTGACGATGTCGTCAAGTTGTTCGTAGCGACTACGTTCTCGCTCCTTCTGAGTTTGTTGAGATGTGAATGGCCCCGATACCAGGAAGCCGGTGGCCGCAAGGTTAGCGCGGGAAGTCGTAAATTCATTTGTGGTTGTATACGTCGTAGGAGTGTTGATGTCACCTGCCAACTGATAATGCAGGAAGTCGGTGTAGGGCATGTCATTGTTGAGGGCATTAATCACCCAGTCGCGATAATGCCATGCGTTGGGGCGATCGCGGTCGAACGCGTACCCGTTACTTTCAGCGAATCGTACGATGTCTAGCCAATGCCGCGCCCAGCGTTCCCCGTATTGTTTATTACTCAGCAGTTGATCAAGAAGATTGTCATAGGCACTGTGTAAATCGACCTCGGCTTCCTGAACGAAATGATTCACCGCTTCAGGGGATGGAGGTAGACCAACGAGATCAAAGTAAACGCGCCGAATTAAAGTGCGTGGTGAAGCAAGTGTATTTGGTGTGATTCCAGCGAGTTCCTGGCGTGCTCGAACAAAATTGTCAATTTCATTGTGAAGCCATGTCTGGTCCTGAACTTCCGGTGGATTAGTTTGTTGCAGACGTTGGAAGGCCCAATGTTTACGCCCTTGCTCTATGTCAATTTCAGCAGTCGCAATGGCCTCACCCTCACGTGGGTCCGGAGCTCCAATTTCAATCCAATGTCGAAAGTGTTCAATGATCTCATCCGGCAACTTTCCGGCGGGAGGCATTTCAAAACCCTCGTGCTTCAAAGCCGAAAATAATAGACTTTCATCAGGCTTACCGGGTACAACCGCAGGGCCACTTTCACCACCCTTAAGTGAGGCAGCGCGTGTATCCAGAAATAACCCACCCTTGAGCTTGTTCTTTGCAACTGCTTCGGCGCTGTGACATTCATAGCAATGCTTTATCAACATTGGTCTGATTTTCGCTTCAAAGAAATCAAGTCCAGCTCGATCCTGTGCTTGGGTGAAAGTCACAGTAACGCAGAGTAGAAAAAGAGATAGTTTTAAGGAGAGAGGTTTAGGCATCTTAGAAGGGTTAGTGGCTAAGAAGGAGGGAAATCACATGTTCATTAATAGTAATATTCATTGTACATTAAGATTCATGAATTGAGTTTGGTTTATAGTAGCTGTTCAGTTTCACACCCGATGGTTTGCACTTATTTGGAATTTCTTTGTCCTCTCCCAACCTTGCTACCGGATTAAAAAAAATCGTCCTGTTGACAACAGCAGGGATCTTCTTTGTCTTGGGAGTTCTTGGGGCACTGTTGCCAGGGCTTCCGGCAACCCCATTCCTTTTGCTTACCAGCTATCTGTTGATTCGTACGTCACCTCGTTTGAACGCGCGATTACGACAGTCTAGATTGTTCGGGCCGATTCTTACTGACTGGGAGGATCACGGTGGCGTTCAAAGGCATGTGAAAGTGAAAGCCGTGCTGGTTGTGATATGTTCAGTCGCGTTCACACTGTATTTCGGGCCTCCGATAGCATGGTTGCGGTATCTCGTCATTGGCTTGGCACTGATTGGCTTACTGGTGATCTTGCGTCTACCAGTCCCTAAAGACGACGCATTACAACGCAAACCAAGACAGGTCAGCGAATAGCGACTCGATTCAGTTCTTGCATCCACCGCTGAACTTGAAGTCCGTCCTGATAACGGGCACCTACCGGTACATCCTGCTTTCCACTGATGACTCGTAAAAAGCATCGCTGTTCTTCAACCATCATACCCGTCGTTCCGGTTTCGTCGGTCATGATCTCCAAAGCCATAGGCCATTCTGCCTGTTTCCCCCAGACTTCAAGCGGCCTTGGGTTAGGAGAGACTCGTGCTGACCATCCTGTGCCAAATACTTCCATTCGGTCAAAACCGCGGGGGGGCATGCCAGGAGGAGTCATGAAGCTGGCACTAAACCGCCCAAGCGTTCCGTCGGGCCAAATTAGTTGGGCGTTAGCAAGATCGATCGCTCCGCTTGGGGTGAGATGGTATTGGCAACTGAAGCTGCGCGGTTCAACTGCGTTAGTGAGAGCCTGAGCACAATACAGGTCATGGACCATAGCGGCATAAAGCGGATTCTCACCGGCGAAATCTTCAACGATGGTCGCAGGGCGGTGACGTACTGCATCGACATGTGTAACGCCACCTTGGGCCTGAGCTACTTGACTTAGGCCTTTGAATTCACTGTTAAATAAGAGAATGTGGCCGAGCATGAGGTTGGAAGAATCAGGTTTGACTAATTCGGCCAATTGCTGGGCCTCTTCTAGATCCTCAGAAATTGGCTTCTCAAGTAAGACGGTGTGCCCGGCCGCGAGGAGTTTGCGAGTCACTGAAACATGTTGGTTTGTAGTGCAGGCAACAATCCAATTTGTGGCACCGGAATGTTTCATCGCCGTTTCCAAATCAGTGTATCCCGTGGTGCCTGGGATCTCTGCAAGCAACGCATCCACACTTTGCTGACGCCTTGCCACTACAGCGGCGAGGTTTACATTCTCCAAGGACTGAAGAGTTAGTGAGTGTAACCTACCAAATCGACCAAGCCCGATGACGCCGCATTGAATCATGAGAGACTCCTGTGTTTGTGATAATGGTGGTTACTTGTAATCCGCACCAGTTAGGCTTTTTAGGACGGATTCCTGCCAATTGCGGAGTGATTCAGCCATGCTTTGTACCACGTCAGGGTTTTGAGTTGCGAGATTATGCTCTTCTGCGATGTCCTGAGGAACCTCGAATAACTCGCTCTTTTGGCCGTCTCCGTTGCCTGTAACTACGAGTTTGTAGTCTTGTAATAGCATCACTCGACTGCCTGAGTAATCAGATTCCACGATGTTCGGATGTTTATGATTGACGAAATTGCGAGTGTAAATGTCACCCATCATCTTTACCAATGGTGTTGTTCCGATTTGATGAGGGCGTGCAATCCAAGGTTGATTTTGTTGATCAGCCTTACTGTTGAATTGCCAGAAGAAGATCGGGGAAGAGCGTTGAGTAAGAGTCGAATCAAAGAGGCCCGTCAAGGAAATACCATCCAGAGGCCGTTTGGGTAACGCAGTACCTGTGATTTCGCAAAGCGTTGGCAAAATGTCACTGGTAACGGCGTTGACATCTGAGGTGATTTGTCGCTGAATCACTGCCGGCCATTCAATCACTCCGGGAACACGAATCCCTCCGTCATACATCTGCCCTTTGTGTCCTCTGAGTGGTGAGGTGACGATCCCGTCTCCGGGCGTACCGTTATCTCCGCAGTACCACAGAAGGGTATTGTCTCGCAGTGCTTTCTTTTTTAAGAATTCTCTGAGGGTACCAATGGAACGATCCATAGCTGTGATTTCAGCAAAGCGTTCACGAAGAATGTCACCGAGTGGTCGAGTGGTCGGACGGCCTGTCTCATTCGAAGTTAGGCGAAATGTACTGTGGTTGTATTTTTCTGGGATGTCGTCATACAGTGCCAGATCTTCAGGCAGGCCGCTATAGGGTTCATGTGGAGAACCAAACCAAATAACTACAAAGAAAGGTTTGCCCAGACGTTTTGCCCGAGCGATAAACTTGTTGGCTGCATTGACAATGATTTCAGAGCTTTCACCAGCGAATTCTTTTGGCGGGCCACCGTTTTTGGAAAGCACCGGATTTAGTTCAAAGAAATTGTCGTGTGATAGCCATTGATCAAACCCCATATTGCCGGGATTGGTAGGAGAACTGGCTTTAACTGGCCCGACATGCCATTTTCCAAAATGCCCACATAGATAACCTTGGTCCTTTAGTAGTTGTGCGATTGTGATTTCTTCAGGGCGGAAAGATCGCCCAGGTGAAAATGTACCGTAACGATTCGGGTGGCGGCCTGTGAGAACACTGCCGCGAGTGGGGCTGCAACTAGGATGTGCTGAGTAGAACCGATTCATTTTCAAACCGGTGGCAGCCATCTCGTCAAGATTGGGAGTGATTAGGTGGGGGTGGCGATTGTAGCCCGTTTCATCCCAACCATGATCATCTCCCATTAACAGTACAATGTTGGGTAAATCAGGCTCACTAGCATTAGTCGATGACCCGGGAATCAGGCTGGAAAGACTTGCGAGCAGAAGCAGGAAAGATCGAAACATGGGAATTATTCATCGTTAGGGAATTCAGAGTTAGAACGCAATCTGAATTATATAAACAATTCCTGGACTGGTTTACCCGGTGTGAGTTGATGGGGTCTGCCAATGGAATCTAAGATCTGCCAGCTGGGGTTGATACCCAAGGCAGTAAAGATGGTAGCGGCCATGTCTTCGGGACTCACTGGGTGGGCCGTAGCATAGCCGGCATGCTTGTCTGTTTCCCCAAATACGAATCCCCGCTTAACTCCCCCTCCGGCTAAAACGGCTGGAAATAGGGTGCTCCAATGGTTACGCCCCCAGGTGCTGTTGGCTTTGGGGGTTCGCCCCATTTCACCCATGGCGACTATCAGCGTTTCATCAAGCAGGCCTCGTTCGTCCAGATCGTTGACCAAGGTTGCAAAAGCCTGGTCAAACGTCGGCAGGAGGTGTTCTTTGACGTCGTCACTGTTGCGGTGCGAATCCCAGCTGTAACCATCAACACAGTCATACTGGACGGTGACAAATCGCGTTCCGGCCTCAATGAGTCTTCTGGCAACAAGTGCTGACTGGCCATAGAGATGACGCCCGTATTGATCCCGCATTGCATCCGATTCTTGGGTTACATCAAAGGCGAGTCGCGCTTTGTCAGATAGCACTAATTCCAAAGCACGTGAGCGATACCGGTCAAAAAGACGTGAACGATCTAATTGGCGTAGTTGCTGTTGCTGTTTATTGATTTGATCGAGTAATTGTGCGCGCGTGGCAAACCGATTAACCGTCATCCCTTCCTGCGGCTTAAGTCCACGTATGCTGAATTGCAATTCGGCGTCACTGCATTCACGCCAAAACGGGTTGTCAGTCTCGGATTTCTTCTCAATTGAAGTGACGACAGGAGCGAACGCTCCGCCCAGCCATCCGGCTGTTTCCCCCGGTCGGGCAATGTCACCCTTTTGTTGTAAGCGCCCTAGTGCATTGGGAACAACTGCATAGGTTGGCGCTTCGTTGATTAGTCCGCGTTGTTGATCGAAGTACTTTGCCACACTGCCGATTGCGGGCCAGTCTTGAGGTGTGACATTGAAGCCACCTCCGATTGGAACGTGCCATCGATGACCGGTTTGGACGTAATGCCCTGCACCACTATGGTCGTTGAAGTCATGCGTCATCGTTTTGACGACCGTCACCTTATCAGTGATTTTGGCAATATTTGGAAGGTGCTCGCAAACTAGCAGGCCATCTGTTTTACATGGCGTTGGTTTAAATGGGCCACGGATGTCACTGGGAGCATCCGGTTTCATGTCGAAGGTTTCGAGTTGGCTCGGCCCTCCGAATAGATGCATAAAGATGACGTTTTTTGCTGTGGGCCTAGGTGCGTCACTGAAGTTAGATTCTTCCGCTGCAAGGATCTTAGGTAGGCTGACGCCTAATAGCCCTGTGCCTGCCGCTTGAATGAGTTTTCGGCGGTTGGCTTTCGGATTTTGATTGAAGAGTGTTAGCATTACAACAGTTCTCGGATGGGGGTTGGGTCCTCCAGGACTGGCGTAGGGCGTCCAGCATGATCAAGGATATGAAGAGTGGGGTCTATTCCCATGCATTCATATACTGTGGCATGAATGTTAGTGGGCTTAACAGGGCGATCCTTCGGAGCTTCACCCTTGGCTGTGGTTGAACCAATAACCTGGCCGCCACGGATTCCTCCGCCGCCGAGCAGGCAGAACATGGAACTTCCCCAATGGTCACGTCCCGGAGTTCCTTTGCTGAGTGGGGGGCCGCCATTGCCCCCGTCATTCATACGAGGTGTGCGACTAAACTCACCACACAGCATGACGATGGTTGTGTCTAACAAACCACGCTGGTCTAGATCTTCAAACAAAGATGCTACAGCTGCGTCAACACGAGGTAGCAATGTTTCATAGCCACCCTGTAGATTCCAGTGGTGATCCCACCCGCTGAATTGGACTGTTACGAATGATGCCCCCGCTTCGACAAGTCGACGTGCAAGCAGCGTGCTTTGGCCCCAGGTGTTGCGGCCATACTTTTCACGAATGCCATCCTTTTCCTGTGAAATATCGAAAGCCTGTCGAGCATTGTCTCCGGTGACGAAGTTGAAAGCCTGTTGATCAAACTGATCGAGTGCATCGAAGGTTCCACTCGATTCGACGGCGCGATTGATCTTGTCGAATTCACCACGCAGCGACGCTCGATCCTCCAGTCGGTCGACCGTAACGCCACTCGGTAAGACGAGATTCTGTACGCTGAAGTTATCTTTGTTGGGATCGCCGTTGGTACGGAAGGGATCATATTGTACCCCTAGGAATTTACCGCCGAAGTACCCGGGGACACGCCCCACGCTGGAAGCGGTTGGTACGGCAACATAGGGAGGTACCTCTCGTTCAAGTTCCTTACGTTGCTGAGCGACGATCGCGCCAATTCCGGGGAACTTACCAATGTTGTTGGCGCCACTTACCCCCATTTCTTTAGTCGTTAACATGCGATGAGCGCCGGCAAAGTGATCGCCGGTTCCGTGATGTAACGATCGCACAACAGAGAATTTATCGGTTTGTTGTGCTTGTTTGGGGTAGAGTTCGGTGACGTCGAAGCCAGGAACCTTCGATTTGATAGGATTCCAGATTCCACGATACTCAACCGGAGCATCGGGCTTCATGTCGTACATATCCATATGTCCCGGGCCACCATCGAGCCAGATTAAAATGGTGGAAACATCGGATTTACCCGACTTGGAAGGACTTGCCGCTTTAGCACGTAATACATCGCCCAGACCGAGTGAAGCCATGCCGGCGACTCCCAGTTGAACAAAGCTGCGTCGACTCACGCCGTCACAGTACTTGTGACGGCGTAGTTTGGAATTGTCTTTTGCGAACAGACGTAACATGAAATCCCCAAGCGGTTAGAGTGTAAGGTTAACATCCATTCTAAATATCGGATTTCTAACTCTCAATGTTAATCGGGTTTGTTCTACCGCTAGAGAGGGGGTGAGTTAGTCGTTTATTTCGGGGTATTGAGTTTTGGGAGGAAATCTAGGTGGATGGATTCCATGGAGTCGAACTTTCCAGTTTCCATGTTGGCTCCTCCAAGTATCAGTGCCTGTTTTCCACGCGTCGGAACGACTCGGTGAAAAAAGCGAGCTTCGTGTGAGTTGCCCACGACCTCAAAGACTCCCTCTTGGTTGATTGTTTGAAGCGTTCCGTCGTAGGCCGAAACGATCAACTTGCCATCGACCTGACAGCTGGCAGTTCCAAAGCCAGTCAGTTCTGATTCGCCAACAAGTTCGGGCCCATCGACCCATTGGTTGTCTCGGGCATTGTAGAAGACAGTTTTAGGAGTTATCTCTCCTGTATCCTGCATTCCACCGACCACGACAACACCCTCATTGGTAGGTGCGATCGAAATGGCGCGTCGCTTATACGGAAAGTTCGCAATGGCTGTCCACGTGCCGTGAGGATTCTTCAAATCGAATCGCCAGGCGGTTTGGTGCCAAATGGATTCACTGTCGCCACGCATTTGCCAGCCGCCGACAACATAAAGCATGCCGGACGCGGAAACGGTCGCATCGAACGACGATCGACCTTCTGGAAGGTCAGCCAGGTCTTCCCACTTTTTTGTCCTTAGGTTGAACCGAGCAAAGGACTTTTGCGACCATAGGTCATGCTCTTCACCAGGTTCATTTTGTGCAGTGAATCCACCGATACGGTAAAGTGAATTTCTGTAACCAACCAGAGCAAGTCCCTGCAAGCGAGGACCTGTTCCAATCTTTTCCCACGTGTAGGAGTTCAAATCCAATTCCCAAAGCGTGTTGGCCTGATCTGCGGTGGAGTATCGGTGGGCTTGTCCAAAGTGTCCGCCATAGTAGTAGACTTTCCGTTTGTGGTAGGTTGCGCCGAAACTTGTGACCGGCTCTGGGATAACAGGAAGCATGGAGGAAGCCATCTCAGCAGGGAAAGCATTGGAAACTAAGGATGAAACTACAAAGATTTGAGCGAAGAAGACAAGGGAAAGACGATAAAGCATGATATTTATTCTTAGGTTCAATAGTATGTCCGGAGCCTCAGGGAAGGCTCTGATTTAGCAGGATTTGAAAATGCCTATATATAGTTTACAAGATAGTGATTTAAATCGCGTCTGGGCTATTGTTTATTCTTTCATTATTTATGAGGATAGTGGTTTACAGGATGTCGTTCGGTCGCCGGTGGGTAAGGTTTGATATTCTGTGTTTCCGATAGCCGGTACCCTAAGCCAGCTATCCCTATAAGCTCCTCTCATACCTTCGGAAAATCACGACGTGCGGTCAGAAAAAGAGATCCTGATTGAATCCAAGCGATTCGCTAACGAGATCCCTTGGGTCAGTTGGTGGTGTTTGGCGTCGACTTCTTTGGTTTGGAGTTGTTGTATCGCTGCGACCATTCTGGTTGAGGCATGGTGGTTGCGTTTGCTGTGCAGCTGCCTGCTTGGATTGGTTCACGTTCGGCTATTTGTGATTTACCATGATTTTCAACATGGTGCATTGCTGTCGAAGTCCAGCATTGCTCGAGCTTTTATGTTTCTATTTGGATGCGTTACGCTAAGTCCTCCTAGTGTTTGGCGTCGCTCTCATGATCATCACCATCGAAACAACGCTAAATTGTTTGGTGCCTCGATCGGATCTTATCCGGTCATGACGACCGAGGCATATGCGAATGCTTCGTTTTGGCAGCGTGTGAAATATAAGTTTGCAAGGCATCCGATTACGATCGGTGCAGGTTACTTAACCGTTTTCTTTCTTGGAATGACGGTGCGACCCCTGTTCCTGAATCCGAAGCGACATTGGGATGCGATTTGTTCACTGTTGGTGCATGCCGGCGCAATTGTAGCTTTAGCGTTCACGGATCCGCTGGGAATTGTCTTTGTAACCTGCGTGCCAATGATTATCGCTGGCGGTACCGGTGCCTACCTTTTCTATGCCCAACACAACTACCCCAGCGTCAGCCTGAAAATGGGTAAAGATTGGAATTACGTTACCGCTGCTCTGAAATCTTCAAGCTTCATTAAAATGAACCCGATTCTGCACTGGTTTACCGCCAACATTGGGTATCACCACGTCCATCATCTCAATCACAAGATTCCTTTTTATAAACTGCCGAAAGCCATGGCAGCAATCAAGGAATTGCACGATCCCGGTGTTACTTCCCTGATGCCTTGGGATGTTTACAAATGCTTGCGATTGAAACTCTGGGACGAATCAGAAGATCGTCTGGTGTCATTTGCCTGGGCGAAGAGGCAACGACGCGCCACTCGCGTAAGTGTCTGATGTGCTCCCAACACCAGGTTTAATAACAACTTAGTTTCCTTGTGGAAAAGTGTTGGCTTTGGTTGCTCGCCGCAAAGATCCGTGTTTTCCGCCCCCTATCTAATGTGGTCCTTTATCGAACAGGCCATCAGCACAATTGAACATCAGACAGCTTGCTGAGTCTTTCTCAAATGAATGAATACGTACGTCAGCTTTTAGCGTGGATTGATGCCGAATCGGCGGCGCAGGCAGAACAGCTTAAGACCCGTCGTGACCGCGCTGGAGATGGTGGAGTCGAACGAACGGGGGAAACTCTGCTGGATATGGCTGTGACTGATACTCGGCCTGGTCTGGCCGGAGCGGTTATTACGACTCTGGTCAAGCGTAATCGTAATCTTGCACTGCCAAGTAATCGATTTAGAGTAGGAATCCCAGTTACGGTTACAAATAACGCAGCAGAAGTAGAGATTGCCAGGGGTGTGGTGACATCTCGGGATCGATCGTCCTTGCAAATTGCACTTCCCTTTGTTCCGGAAGGAACACGGCTTCGAGTGGATGTCCAGCCTGATGAGGTAACTCGAAAACGTCAGACAAAGGTACTGGAAGAGCTTGAGACTGTACGTGGTCGTCAAGGTAGATTGCGGGATGTTCTGTTAGGTGACCGTGCACCAGAGTTCCATTTGGCTCCATTTGAGAATGAGACGCTCAATTCAGCCCAAAATGAAGCTGTGCGTCAATGCCTAGGAGCTCAGGATGTGGCCGTGATACATGGACCACCGGGGACGGGGAAGACAACAACCGTGGTAGCTTTGATCAAAGCGGTCGTTGAACGAGGCGAAAAAGTGTTGGCGACAGCTCCAAGTAATACCGCAGTAGATAACTTGCTGGACAAACTCGCCGCTGCTGGACTAAAGGTTGTTCGTCTAGGTCACCCTGCTCGAGTAGATCGTCAACTGATTCGCCATACGCTCGACGCTCAGGTGTCACGAGATGAAACCATGGAAATCGTGAGAGATATGCGTCGTGAGTCGGAGCAATGTTTTCGTAAAGCCGGACGCTACACTCGTAGTCAACCTCCGCGGGGCGCCAAGAAAGGCATGTACGAGGATGGGAAACGACTGAGAGATGATGCAAGGTTATTGGAAAAGACCGTAGTAGATTGGGTGTTGGACCGTGCCGAAGTCGTTTGTGCCACCAATTCCTTAAACGTAAACCAGTTAGGTGAGCGTCGGTTCGATATGGCCGTTATTGATGAAGCATGCCAATGTACGGAGCCGTCCTGTTGGGTACCAATACAGTTCGCAGATAAATTGGTACTGGCGGGCGACCATCGTCAACTTCCTCCAACAGTGATATCTCAGAGGGCCGCTAATGAAGGGTTTGATGTGAGTCTCTTGGAACGTTTGGTGGATAAATTTGGAGACATAATTACTTCCACATTGCGAGAGCAATATCGGATGCATCAGCAGATCATGGAATTCTCTTCTCTACAATTCTACGAAAACAGATTGGAGGCCCATGAGTCGGTCGCAGAGCATTTGCTAAGTGATTTGGTTCAGGTAGAGAAGACACCTATGACCTCAACACCGGTTGATTTTATCGATACTGCTGGCGCCGACTGGGACGAACAAGCAGAGAAGGGCAGTGAGAGTCGCTGCAATCAGGCCGAGGCCGAACTTGTGTTGAAGAAGATAAATGCCTTGTTGGCTGCCAAGGTATCTCCTGACACGATTGGTGTCATTACTCCCTATGCAGGACAGGCCCGATTAATCCGATCATTGTGTGAAACGGCTGGTGTTGAAGTTGATACGGTCGATGGATTCCAAGGACGGGAAAAGGAGGTGATTATCATCTCCTGTGTGCGCAGCAACCGTCATGGCGAAATCGGGTTTCTGGCAGATACACGTCGCATGAATGTCGCCCTAACTCGAGCTAAACGAAAACTGATTGTGATAGGCGACAGCGCCACACTCGGGAATAATCCGTTCTATACGGAATTGCTTAGCTATTTTGATGCTATTCAGGCCTATGGCTCAGTCTGGTCGGAATGATAAGCCGGCATCAGGTCGGTAGCCGCTTGAGATGATCCAGTAGGTTCTTGGTGATGATCTGCACTCGTTTATCAGGGCCTTGAGGGGAGGCGCCGTGTGCTGTCGGACGTACATACCCAGGTGGTTCGCTTAATCCATCACCCCACCAACAGGTTGAAGCATTGAAAACAAGATTCCCCTTGGGAGCGGGGTAAAGGGTGGAAGTATAGGTTCCATTTCCAGCTCCGCTATTAGTTGTGCCTTGGGCTACGATTTCCAAGCCTGGGATTTTTGCGGGGTCACCGTGCCACTCCCAGCCAACGAGTCCAGGAATGCCGTCGCCTTGTTTCATGCCGGTATTTGCAAACAGCCAGTGATCTGGTGCTGAGCAGATGTAATCTGCGCCTCCAACGACTGGTCCTGTACTGCGAGCTCCAATGAGGTCCGCTTCGTTAGGCGCAGTTCTTGGAAGGGTTTCCATGGAATGGAACAGGTTGTCACCAATCATGTCTCGGGGACCGAAGCGGTCGACGCGGGAGATGATCCGGTTCGGACGGCCGTCGGACGAAGGTTTGATTTCCAGTAATCCACAGCAGGTATTGCCCGAAAGAAAGGCGACATTGAGCCCGCCGCGAATTGCGGCCCGAAGATTGTTGAACATCGCCATCGAATAATACTCATCATGGCCGACTGAAATCAAAGTTCCGGCTCGCATCAGGTCGTCGCTACAGGCATGGGTATCGATATTGCTGCAGTAGCTGACGTCGTAGCCCAGAGATTCCATCCAGTAGGCGATAGGCAATTCCCAGCAGAACCATTCGCCCGATCCCGTTGTGAGAGGAGCATCGAATATTTGACAGTACTTCCCATAAGGCCGGTCGTAACTGACATCGACTCCTGCGCCCCAATACCAGACAGATTCCTCATTGTCATAAAGGGAGTACTGGCTGGGCCAGCGATTGTAGGCATGCCAGGTGTTGTCCGAGCACTGAAACAGGAAGTCGACTTTTCGATCATCTTTAACGATGAACGTAATGTAACTTTGCATCCCGGTTTCTAGAGACGTAAGTTTGCACAGGTAAACTCCGCTTACCCAGTCATCTTCAATGGATAATTCCAAACAGGAATCCCATTGGCATTCACGTAGACGGTTTTTTCCGATCTCGGGGTCGTCCTGCGTGATGCCATCAAATGTTCCAAGATTTCGAATTAGTCTACCGCCTTTGCCGTTGTAATAACCGGAACGGTATAGGTCGATGGTGAACTTCGAAGGGGGATTGCAGGAAACGTGGAGTTTTAACGATTCTCCCGCTTTCACACTTGCCTTGGATGCGTAACCCTCAATCCCGGGGCAGCGATACTTAGTCTCAGGGTCCACCTCTGTTTTTGTAAGTAACCAATCCCGGGTCCCGGGACGGTTGTTTTCCTGCTGAATTAATCGGGCATGCCGACGCTTAAATCGTCCGGAGTCGGCAAATACAGGTTGAGGGCCAGGAACGGCACCAGGAAGCAGCGAAGCCGCTCCAAAACTAGCCATTGCTCTCAAAACATCGCGTCTTTTGGTTTGCTGAGGTTGCGACAATTTCGTATCTCCTGTTTGGCGATTGTGTCGATCATATAAGTGTGATTGTAAAAGAACGGAAGCCTAATTTACTAATGTGTTAGAATATTATTGGAGTTAGATTGGTCTGAGGTATAGACATGATGCGGCGACGTGAATTACTTAAATTCGGCATGTATGGCTTTGGTGGCGTAAGCTTGTCTCAGTTGCTGCGGGCGCGGGCGGCGGCGGATGATGTGGTTGCCGAACCTGGGGCCGGTCGTCGTACTTCCAAAAACCGCCATGGTGAACGCACCGCGATTATTCTTGTGTGGCAACGGGGTGGATGCAGTCATCTAGATACGTGGGACCCCAAACCGGACGCACCAACGGAATTTCGTGGACCCTATAGCACGATTGATACAAATGTTCCGGGAATTCGTCTCACCGAATTACTTCCATCTCTGTCTAAGTGTGCCGATAAATTCACGTTGTTGCGAAGTATTGCCCACACCGGCGGCGGGCATCCTGCCGGATCGTTGCAAGTGCTGGCTGGTGATACCGACGCGAAGGATAAAACCCTGCCTGTCCTTCCGGATTGGATGTCGATTGCAAATTACCTGCGTCACAATCCCAAGCGTGAAATTCCAAACTATGTAACCGTAAACCCTGTCGACCGGTATGATGCCTTTACGATTGCCGGTTCTACCTATCTAGGACCATCTTACGATCCATTTAAGGTTCTTGGTGACCCTAGCAAACCAGAATTTAAGGTTCCGAATATTGGGCTTGGGGATCCAGCAGTGGCTCAGCGTTTTCGTAAACGTCTGGAGCTCAAACGTGGGCTGGATCGAGTTAAGGCTGATATTGACCAAACGGGAATCATGGAAGCGGTGGATGACTTCGACCGTCAGGCACTGAATCTACTCACTAGCCCTAAGGCTCAAGCAGCGTTTGATCTTTCGCAAGAGAAACCGGCTGTCCGCGAGCGATACGGTATGCACCAGTGGGGGCAACAACTGTTAATGGCTCGCCGTTTGGTGGAAGCTGGTGTTGAAATTGTGACGACGGAATTAGACGGGCCCTTGTGTGGTCGAGTGGCCAACTGGGACGATCATGCGGTTAACCACCATGTATTTAATGCCCTGGAACATCGTATGCCCACGTTCGATCAAGCTGTGTCTGCACTCATTGAAGATGTTTACGCAAGAGGACTTAATCGACGAGTTCTGGTCGTTGTTGCTGGTGAGTTTGGTAGAACCCCACGGATTTCTCATGTGGCCAGCAGTGGCGGCGGAGTTGCCAGTGGAGCGAAAGGAACCGTGCAGCCTGGTCGAGATCACTGGCCAAGGGCCAATACGATGTTATTTGCCGGAGGTGGTTTGCAGACAGGTCAGATCATCGGAGCAACTGATTCACGGGGAGAAGACCCCGTGGACCGTCGCGTGTCGCCCGGCGACTTTCTCGCGACGCTTTATAACCATCTGGGAATAGACGCCGCGCGCATTGCAGTTCCCGATCAATCTGGGCGCCCGATCCCCATACTCCCGCAGGGAGCGGCAATCCCCGAATTGACCTGAGTCGGGTGATGGAATAGGTGACTGAAGTGCGGATCGCGATCGCCAAATACGGGCAGGAAACAAACTCGTTTAGTTCTACCCTGACCACACTCGATACTTTTCGGAAGTTTGGTCTGTACCAAGGTTCCGACTTTCTTCAGCACGGTGTCAGCGCTGGGCCCATTGCCGGATTGTTCGCTGCTTGTCAGGATAAGGCCTTCTGTTGGGAGCCCATACCCTTGGTACGTGGATGGGCAGGAGCCAGTGGCAAGATTACCGAAGAGACGCATGATTGGTTCGTGAATAATATCGTCACGCAGCTAGGCAACCAAATGAATGTCACGGATTCCATTCCGGATGCATTATTCTTAGATCTTCATGGTGCAGCTCAGGCGGTGCATTTGGACGATTGTGAAGGAGAATTGATAGCGCAGTGTCGCGACGTTCTAGGTAAAGAAATTCCAATCGTCGTCGCACTGGACCATCATGCCAATTTAACGGAGAAGATGGTGGGATCGGCGAGTGCAATCGTCGCTCATCGCACCCAACCCCATGATCCATTTGATACGGGATATCAGGCTGGGAAAATCCTAGTAGATATTTTGCAGGGCCAGGTAAATCCGATAATGGCATTGGAGAAAATTCCCATGCTGACCCATCAGGAACAATTTCTCACCTCGCCGGTTGGCCCAATGCAGGAATGGTTTCAGCTGGCCAGAGATCGAGAGAGAGTGGACGGAGTGTTGGCGATTAGTCCCTGCCCAATGCAACCATGGCTTGATACTTCGGAGGCCGGCTGGGGTGTAGTGGTTGTTACCGATGGTGATAAGTCGTTGGCGCAAGAGATTGCTGAAGAAATGGCCGGGTTTGCCTGGGAACACCGAAGCCGATTTATGAAGCAGACGAGTGTCCCGCCGGAATTGGCAGTGGAGAAGGCACTTCATACGGACGGGTTTGTGATCCTGTCTGATACAGGAGATTCAGTATTCGGAGGTGCCCCCGGTGACAGTACCGTACTGCTGAAAGCATTGATGGATATTACCTGTGAGCAGGACTGCCTCATTCCAATGGTAGATCCCGAAGTCGTACAGCAGGCATACGTAGCAGGTGAGGGAGCTCTGGTTGTGGTAGAGATTGGCGGCAAGCAGGATTGTGTGTTTAGTCAGCCAGTTGCCATTGAGTGTGAAGTCGTCCAACTGGGTGGCGGCAGAATCGAAGTAGAGGTAATTGGAAACGACTCCTACGATGCAGGCCAGGCAGTATTGTTACGATGGCGTCACATTCTACTAGCTGTGACAGAGACCGAAGGGATTGGTGGTAATCATCCGGTTTGTTACGAACAGTTTGGGGTCGATGTCAATGGTGTCAAACTGGCAGTGCTAAAAACGGCTAGTAATTTTCAATACTACCGTCATTTATCTCCCACGATCATACGCGCGGATTCTAACGGAATGACGATGTCGGGAGTGGAGAGATTACCTTGGAAATCGCTGAGTCGGCCAATCTTTCCTCTGGATGATGAAGTGAAGTTTGGTTAAAGGTGAAATTGGTGTCTCCCTTCCCAAACTTGCACTCTTTTGATGGCACCAATGATTAGGTTAGTAAGTCCTGGACAACATGCCCGTGAACGTCGGTAAGACTCACATCCCGACCCCCAAATCGATAGGTCAATCGTTCATGATCCAAGCCTAGCTGGTGGAAGACAGTGGCGTGGATGTCTTGGATCAACAATGGGTTTTCGGCAACTCTGTTACCAAATTCGTCAGTGGTTCCGTATGCAGAGCCACCTTTGAAGCCACCGCCTGCGAGGAAAATTGAATAACCATTTACATGATGGTCGCGGCCGGCTGCTTCATGGATGCGTGGGGTGTGAGGAGTTCTCCCCATTTCGCCCGCCCAGATCACAATCGTTTCGTCCAGCAGTCCACGCTGCTTCAGGTCCTTGATCAGGGCGGCGACCGATTGATCTGTGATTAATGCATTTTCATTATGGTGTTTAACTAATTGCCCGTGTTGGTCCCAAGGGGAGTTGTTGACGTGCGTCAGTGGACACGTGATTTCAATGAAGCGGACCCCTTGTTCCACGAGCCTGCGAGCGCGCAGGCATTGCATTGCATAATATTTCTGGAAATCGTTTTTACTGTCGGTTCCATAGAGACGGTGGATGTACTCGGGTTCATCGCTCAGGTCCGCAATCCCCGGGATGGATGATTGCATCAAGAAAGCTTTTTCATAATTCCGAACGGCTGCATTGATTGCGTCATTCTGGCTTGTAGTCTCACCAAACTGGACGTCTTGCTGTGCGAGCAATGCAAGTTTTGCTTTTTGGATGTTCAGTGTGTCGCTGGGGACGATGTTGTCGACAGGAGTTCCTTTGGCACGGAGCATCATGGCTGCGTTGTTAGCTGGTAGAAAAGAACTTCCAAAGTTTTCAAAACCTCCGTTAGGGATCCAGTCGTTATTGAGTAGCACGTAGTTAGGAAGGTTTTCATTGTCTGAGCCGAGTCCATAAGATACCCAACTGCCCCAGCTTGGCGCTCGACCGGTTTCTCTTCCAGTATGCATGAGCAACGCTTGCTGGCCGTGAAGTGGTTGTTTGCCCACCAGAGAGCGAACAACACAGAGATCGTCCGCGATTGATGCAATGTGTGGCAATAGCTCACTCACGGGCAAACCGCTTTGCCCGCGTTGTCGGAATTTCCAGCGGGCTCCTAGCCAAACACGTGCCGCATTACTTTGGGAGAGTATAGAGACATGCTCTTTGCCAATGGCTTTCCCCTCATGTTCAGCTAAGGCGGGCTTGGGATCAAATGTGTCAACGTGACTGGGGCCGCCGTCCATAAAGCAGAGGATGACGTGCTTGGCCTTGGCTGCATGATGTGCCAATGGCTTTCCAAAGGAGACTCGCGAGGCCAGTGATGAAAAAGCCATCATGCCAAAACCAAGCGAGGTATGTTGGAGTAAATGCCGGCGGCTAAAGGGTGTCATGGTAAAAGTTATCGTACGTAAATGAATTCTTTGGAATTGAAAATCGTATGTGCTATGTCAGTCCATAATTGCTGATCCTTCATTATTGTGTCTGGCGTTGCTCCACGTAAATCGGAAAGCCTTAAAAGCGTCGAGTGCCAGAGGTTCAACTCTGCAGGATCAATCTCGCGGCTGTAGGCTTGCTCTAGCATGTTTTCGAGTCTGCAGCGGGGATCTTCTTCCTGCGTCATGACGACTCGCTGGCCCCATTGGGATGCCACTTCCAGTACAAATGGGTGGTTAAGCAACGTCAACGCCTGAGAAGGTGTATTGGTGATATCGCGAGCCCCGGTCGGTATCTTGGGGTCGGGAGTATTGAAAGTTGCAAGGAATTTGGAAGGCTCCATTATTGTCACCTTGGTGTAGATCATCCTGCGGCGGTTGCCGTCGATCGGGCCACTGAACAGCCGTTTCATTTCATCTTCGGCCGTGCGGAAGGGGTTGTGCGGCTTACCATAGAGTTGTCGCTTCAGGATCCCCGATGTGGCTAACATGGAATCTCCGATAGCCTCCGCCTCCAGACGGCGGGTAGGGAAGTGATGTAGTAACCGATTGGTGGGATCGTGCTCGGATGCACTCAAACTTGCCATTCCTGACTGCCGCCATGTTTGAGTCGACAGTATTTCCCTAATGAGTGTCTTCGTTGACCAGTTGTGCTCAATGAATTGTTGGGTGAGCCAATCAAGAAGTTCTGGATGAGATGGGCGGCCTCCGAGTAATCCAAAGTTACTAGGTGTGTCTACTAGTCCTGTTCCAAACAACCATTGCCAAATGCGATTAACGTAGACGCGTGCAGTGAGAGGGTTATCGGCTGAGGCGACGAGGTTTGCTAATTCCAGTCGTCCGCTACCTTCAGATGAAAAAGGAACAGTCTTTTGATTGTTCTCGGCCAGCAGTCGTAGGTATCCGCGTGGAATGGCTTCACCAAGTTCGTAGTAACTTCCGCGAATGTTAAGTTTGTAATCGCTGCCCTCGTCGTGGTCGGCCAAAGAATTTACCGTGCGTGGAGTTTTTAGTGCCTGTTGTAACTGATCACATTTTTCAATTAGTGGTTTGAGTGTGGCATGGTTTCGGGATTTAGTGATCCAAGGTGTTTGCAACAGGTTGTTTAGCACCTGTACCTGTTCGTCAGTAGCCGTTCCTAAAGCCCAAGCCTTGATTATTGTGATTAACCAGTTTTGGTATAAAGTTGCTGCCTCCTCCTTCGATTTGGGTGCGCCGGATTGTAAAAGATTGATAAACGGGGATAGTCGTTTGTGTGGAATTCCTGGTCCGGCTGCAGAGTAGATTTTATTGATCGAAAACCAGCTATGTGGCGAAGTTTCCATGGCCTCGGTAAGTTTGGTCCCCAGGCCCCACCGAGGCGGGAAGTTGGGATTGCTGGTCTTAGTGGTGAATTCAAGAAATGTCTTACGTTGTGGTTGATCCTTGAACAGATTAAGTGCTTTCCATTGATACCTGTCGGTGGCAAGGAATGTTTGCTTTTCACATAGAAAGGCATTGTCGATAACCGTCCTGTAAGCTGCCTGCTCACCACCAGATAGTGAAACGTGTAGAAAGTTCCCTGGTATGTCGCGAGTCAGAGGGCTCCTTAATACCCCGTTGAGTTTGGTTGATAATGAAGAAGTAGCAATGCCTGGTAGCATTAACGCTTTGATGAAATGGTCACCTGGTTGCAGGGTGAATTCTCCGGCAGTCTTGATGTACTTGATTCCTTGCCCGTCAGTAAACCAACCTTCCACGGGGCCATTGCGGAAGTCTGCAAGCAGTGTGTAATTAGCACTGTTGAATTCTTCCGCTTTCTTGTCTTCTGAAATATGAGAATTCAGAAGTTTCAACCAATGATCTTTTAGGGCTGTGCCTTCGAGTTTGTAGATCTCATTCCAAGGGTGGTTGATGTCACCAATAGGCAGCTTTTGAGGTGGCTGGATCCCATCCAGATTTTGGATGTTGATCTTTGCTCTTACGTCTTCGATCCACACGGCCACCATGGCCTGTTTGAGCTTCTGCTTGGCCAGTTCCAGTTGCGACATGATAGCAGCGTTTCTTTCTGGGAGATCAACGGTTCGGCTGATCCAACGGGAGCTCATGAAGGTGCCGGCCAGAGCATAATATTCAGCCTGTGAAATCGGGTCGAGTTTATGGTCGTGGCAGCGAGCACAAGCGATCGTGAGTCCCTGGAACGCTTTCGAAAAGGCGTCGATCTTATTGTCGAGCATCTCCTGATGGATCCCTTCGAATTCTTGACTGTCGCCGTGTCGATGTTCACCAAGTTGGTAAAACATCGGGCCGATGTGTGATTCGATGAGTTGCAAATCTTGATCAATTCTGGGTTCAGGTAGTAAATCTCCGGCGATCTGTTCACGAACTAGCTGGTCATACGGAACATCTGAGTTGAAAGCTCGGATTAAGTAATCGCGATATCGCCATGCGCCTTTAGCTGGGACATCCCATTCGTATCCGTACGTATCCGTATAACGAACGACATCCATCCAATGTCGGGCGAAGCGTTCGCCAAAATGAGGAGAATCGAGGTAGGACTCGACGGCGGTTTCCCAGGATTGTTCTGTAAACTCTTTTGTGAATTGTTCCCGCTGAGACTGTGTCGGTGGCAAGCCGGTGAGAGTGAAGCTCAGTCGGCGTAGTAGTGTGCTCGGGTCAGCCGGTTTGGCTGGATTGAGTCCCGCATTGCGTAGTGATTTTAATATAAATTGGTCGATGGGGTGATCTGACCAGCGATTTCGTCGGTTGACCGGTGGTGTCGGAGTCTGGAGAGGTTGGAAACTCCAATGAGACTTTCGTGTTTGGAAGGCATCTTCCCAGATTTGCGCAGATAGCTCTTGGCTATTGGCTGGTTTGTCACGTGGGTCAAACGCACCGGCGAGAATCCATTGTTTAAAATCAGCTACCACATTTTCGGAGAGCCTGGTGTCTGGCGGCATCTCAAACGATTCATGCATTAGAGCTGAGTAGAGAAGGCTTTCGTCAGGCTTTCCAGGGACGACTGCCGGACCGCTTGCTCCACCCTTTCGGATTGCATCGCGAGAGTCAAGTAGCAGGTTACCTTTGATCTGCGACGAGATCGAACTGTGGCATTCGTAACATTTGGTGATGAGAACGGGCCGAATTCGCTTTTCGAAAAACTCCAACTGCGCAGCATTGTCTTGAGCACTCAGAGAGTAATGGCAGCAAGTGAGAACGAAGCATAAAAACGGGGGCAATCGCATAATCGTCAATTATACACTTCTGGCAGTGTCGATTGTCTGTAGTACTTATATGGAACAATGGCCATGAGGCTGTTCGATGCCTTAAAATGGGTATCTCATAATCCCTTGTTTCAACAGAGGACTCGTCGAGTCAGCTAGCCAAATTCAGAAAGAACAGGATTGCCGGATGAAGAACGCCGCCTTGTTGTTATTGATTTTTTCTCTATTAGTTCACGCTTCAGTGAGCTTTGCGGTAGATCAGTTTTCACTCGAAGATGGAGACGTGGTTGTCTTTTTAGGAGGGACTGATATGGTGCGTGCCGTACGCTCCGGTGAGCTTGAGACTGGATTGACTCGTGAGTTCGTGAATGCTGACACGGCCGTGAAGTTTCGCGATCTGTCATGGGAGGCAGATACAGTCTATCGATTGGGGACAGTCAAGGAACGATGGCGACCGGACGGGTTTGGGCAACGAACAGAGCAACTTGAGCGAGTGGGGATGACTATTGCCGTACTCCAGTTCGGACAAATGGAGGCAATGGACGGGGAGGAGTCTTTACCTCGCTTTGTGGAAGCCTATCGAGAATTGTTGGATAGTGTTTTACAGCAGGCACGTGAAGTCGTTGTTATTACCCCGCGAGCCTTTGAGAAACCGAAGGATAACAACCTTCCGGATTTGACTGGCCATAATCAAGTGTTAGCAAAATATGTAGATACCATTAAAGAGCTTGTCGCTGAACGAAATGGGGTCTTGGTTGATTTGTATCAGGCGACGATCGGAGGAGTGACCGAGAATGGTTTGCACGTGGCTGAAGAGAAAATAGGAGTCGTCTCTAACCAAATACTGGGGCAGCTTCAGATACCCGCGGTAACCAAACGGGACGTAGTCTTACTCGGTGCGGTAAGAGAAAAGCAACGCTTGTGGTACGACTATTGGAGACCGGCTAACTGGAAGCTTCTCTATGGTGACGATGCTCGACGAGAGTTCACCAAAGGAGGAGATACTTATATTCCATTCCGTGAAGAATGGACCAAGCTGCTCCCCCTTGTTGACCAGGCAGAGAAACGCATCGTGGCTATCGCTGCAGGAATGCCGGACCCTGGGCACAATCGACCAATTCCTGAAGTGCTCCATGGTGATCGTCTTGCCGATATTCAGAACGAATTAGAGGCCTTTGAGGTAGCCGAGGGATTTGAGGTGAGCTTATTTGCCTCGGAAGAGCAAGGTCTTACGTCCCCACTCAATCTGCGTTGGGATCCAAATGGTCGCATGTACGTGACAGTGACTACAACCTATCCCCATGTTTGGCCCGGTGATATTCCCAACGATAAAGTCATCGTACTCGAGGATGTAAATAGCGATGGCAAGGCGGATCGTTCGACCTTGTTTGCTGAGGGGTTGAATATTCCGACAGGAATCGAATGGGGAGACGGTGGTATTTATATTGGTCAAAATACAGAGATATTATTCCTCGAGGACACTGACGGAGATTTACAAGCCGACAAAAGGCGAGTCCTGCTAGGTGGATTCGGGAATGGTGATTCACACCAAACCATTAATTCATTTATCTGGAGTCCAGACGGAGAATTGTATCTAGGGCAGGGTGATGGTTGTGAATCTCGAGTGGAAACACCGTGGGGCAATAGCGAGCTTTTTCAAGCAGGATTTTACCGTCTTCGCCCACGGAGGCTTCAGTTGGATCCATTGTTAGATGATTTTATGGGACCCGGCAATCCCTGGGGTGTGGCGTTTAATAAATGGGGGCAAATCTTCTGTGTAGATGGGGCTGGTGGTGTCACGTTTTTGTCTCCCGGCCAAATCCCCGTTCATCATCGCCGACGTCTGGGAAGAATCGGGGATCCCGGAGGTTATTGTGGAGTTGGGTTGTTGGATGGTCGCCACCTGCCAGAGGATTATCAGGGTGATTTTGTTGTGGGGGATTTCAAACAAAATCGAATTAAGCGATTTTCACTGAAAGATGATGGAGCTGGGTTTCAATTGGAATGGGAGGAACCGCTGCTTACCTCCTCACACCGAAACTTCAGACCTGTCGATGTCAAGGTTGGGCCAGACGGAGCAGTCTATATAGTTGACTGGTACAATCCGATTACCTGTCATCAGGATGATGCTTACCGGCATCCCGATCGTGATAAGGCCCATGGTAGGATTTGGCGAGTAGCGACCACGAATGCGACGACAGAGCCAGTCGATTTGTTGAACGCCAAACTTGAGGACATTGTAGCGCACCTTGAGTCGCCGGAACATGTGACCCGTTATCTTGCCAAACGAGCTCTGACTGTTCATGACCCGATAGAAGTCAAAGCTCAACTGGATCAATGGGTAATGGAGCTTGATGTTGAAGATGTCGCATATGAACATCGTCTTTTTGAAGCATTAGCGGCCTATGCCACTTTGGAGATCGTTGAACC
>MDTD01002346.1_pt1 | contig 34904 bp, 59 predicted proteins | sample 811221 | NCBI WGS metagenome assembly MDTD01 (sample SAMN05326646, study PRJNA326480) | marine metagenome | isolation source: seawater | place: Pacific Ocean: South West | collected 2011
ATGGAACTTGAACACGCAATCAAGACTCAAATGTTTGAGTTATCAAAACAACAAAACGAAATTAATCTAGCTCAAGCTAAACACGCTTCTGTTTTTGTGGCGGGAAGCCGCCCCGCAATCATGTGGGTGGCTTGTTTGGGTTTGATGTGGAGCTTCTTCTTAGCTCCTATGTTAAATTGGATATTAGTAATATCGGGCTCGACAATACAACCGCCTGTCTTGAATACTGAAGGACTAATGACTTTGACTTTATCTTTACTTGGTCTTGGTGGTTTGAGAACTGCTGAAAAATGGAAAGGTGTTGCTCGAAACAATATGAAAGAAGAAAACTTTAAAGACGATTTAAGATAAGATGGCTGGATTTAAAATTTCATTTTTTAGTGGTTTAAGCAAAAAAGTATCTCCAAGATTATTGGCAGATGATGTTGCTCAAAATGCACAAAATGTTTTTTTAGATTCAGGCAGAATCGAGGGGATAAAAACAGACACTGACCATTCATCAGAAGCTGCTGACCCAGATACACATCCAGCATCTCATATCTCAGCGAGTACCAAAACAATATTTCAAGCTACTCCTACTCAGTGGCTTACTTTTACAGAAGATGTGGACATCATAGAAAGTCCTATAAAACAAGATGCTCATAGTAGAATTTATTTCACAGGCAATGGTGGATTTCCTAAGTATGGCGGAATATCAAATTTAATAAGTGGTTCTGGACCATTTCCTGCCAATTCTTTTAGATTGGGATTACCTACTCCTGCTGCTATCACTTCAATAAGTGTTAATAATAGCTTAGTACCAAATGCAGGTGTTTCTTCAAGAGCATACTTGTACACAGAGATTACAACTTTTGGGGAAGAAGGTCCTCCTTCAGCAGTGACTTCAAATCAAATAGTTGATGCAGCTGACGGAGCAACTGTGACATTAGCTATACCAGCTGCTAGTTCTGGTACTTTTAGCATTTCTAAAAGAAGATTATATAGAACAGATGTTAATGGTTTGTTTAGATTTGTCACGGACATAGCAGGAACAGCTTCAGGCAACTTTACAGAAAATGTTGTGGACAGTCTTTTAGGAGAAGAGCTTGAATCAAGTGATAATTTGGCTCCGCCAGATGATGATACTGCAACTCATCCAGAGGGACCTATGTTAGGAATCACCGCTATGCCAAATGGAATAACTGCTGGTTTCGCAGGAAAAACTTTATTGTTTAGTGAGCCTTATTTGCCTCACTCATATCCAGAAGGTAATCAACTTACAACTAGAGATGATGTAGTAGGCATAGCTTCTATTGCTCAAGGACTTCTTGTGACAACAACAGGTAAACCTTTGTTAGTATCAGGTACAGACCCAAGTGCAATGGGCATGACAGAAATTGATGCAAATCTACCAAACGCAAATAAAAAATCATTAGTAGATATGGGGCAGTATGCTATTTACAGTTCTCCTGATGGCTTAGTGTCTGTTTCTGGGAATGGTGTTTCTAACATTACAGAACAAATTTTTACTAGGGACCAATGGCAAGATTATTATCCTTCCAATATAGAAGCTTATGAGTATGAAGGTAAATACATAGCATTTACTTTTGATGGAACTGATAACGCAACCAAAAAAGGTTTTATCTTTGACCCTAGAGGCGGGAAAAATGCTTTTGTCAATTTAGATTTTTACGCAACAGCAGGATATAACGACAGAGTAAATGACATTTTATATTTAGTCATAAACGGTGATTTGAAAGCTTTTGCACAAGGAACTTCTGCAAGAACTTATTTGTGGAAGTCTAAAGAGTTTTACAGCAATGTTGATATATGTCCTTCAGTTGCCAAAGTTAGTGCAGAGTCTTACAACTCTTTAACTTTTAAACTCTTTTCTGATGGTGTTCTAAAACACACTCAAACAGTCACAAACAGTAATTTTTTTAGATTGCCAAGCGGATATAGATGTAAGTCTATAGAGATTCAATTAGAAGGCACGGATATAATTAATGAAGTCTGTGTTTATGAAAGCCCACAAGAAATAACATAATGGCAGAAGATATATTAAAAGGCGGTAAAAGAAGAAAAGGCACAGTAGGTTCTTTTCCTGTTCCGCAAGATTTTAGTGCTGAAGGTAAAAGATTTGCACAATCAGTAAATGATTCTTTGCAGCAGCTTAGAGGGGAAAAAGGAAATAGGCTGGACAGTGCCTGTACCTTTGCAGATTTAATAGAATTAGGAATAGCAGAAAAAAATCCAATTCAAACATCAGGGGGAGGTAATGCCCTTACAACTAGAAGCAGCGGCATAACAAACATACTGAAATCAACTTCTCAAGAAGGGGTAGATTTTCCTACCGCACCGACAGGAGCAACTGCTACAGGTGCTTTTAAAAATATAATAATTGATTGGGATTATCCAACTTATAACGGACATTCTCATACAGAGATTTATGTTTTTGACACAGACCAATATAACCTTTTACAAATTGAAAAGGGAAGGCTATCACCAAATTTTTTAGGACAAACTACAGGAACTGTTTTTAATCACTCTGTTGGTAATGGATTCACAAAAAGATATTGGATTCGTCATGTAAATAAAAACAATGTTGCGGGACCCGTTCACAACCAAACTCTTGCAGGTCTTAGTGGTACAACAGTAAAAGTAGACACTCCAGATATTCAAACCGCAGCTATCGGTACTGCTCAGATAGAAGATTTAGCAGTCGATAGTGCCAAGATTGCAGACCTTGCAGTGACTAATGCCAAAGTAGGTGTTCTTCAAGGAGATAAAATAGATGTTAATACATTGAATGCAAATAGAATAACAACTGATAGTTTGGATGTAAGGAATAAAGCATCAAGCGGAACGACAGGTCATGTTCAAGCTGCATCAGCATTCAGAACAGGGGCTGGATATAATTATGGAACAGGTACCAATACAAGCATTTTTTTTCAAACTTTTGGGGCAAGTTCTCCTTTTCATTTTGACAGCTCTGGTACTTTTAATTCAACTGCAACTCCAAGTCTTTTGGGATTGGGAGCACAATTAACTTTTAGACCAGAGTTTTCAGGAACTTATATACTTAGTTTTAACTTTGAAAGTTTTGGACAATTAGGTGCACACAGGACTTTTGCTTCTATCACAAGTCATACAGAAAATTCTTCTTTTTTCGACCAAGCCATAACTTCAACCAATCAACTTGGTTCTGAAGGTGTAATATCAGTAAACTCAAATTCAAATCATTACAGGACAAATTCTTACTCCTTAACAGCTGGTAAATATTATGTTTTTAATAGTTTTGCCTTCTTTTTTGATTATTTCACTACTTCTCAAGGTACAATTCCATCAGTTAGATTTTTTATCAATGGTGTTAATTTTAGGAAGTCTTAATGTATCAAATAAAACAAATTATAGGTTATGTAAAAGATTCAGGTCTTATTGTTAGAAGAAATACTTTTGAAGTTGTTGATGGAGAGTATGATGTCAGTTGGTTTAATGTCGAAGATGGAGAAGAGAAATTAATTTTAAATGAACCCATTTCTGAAAGTTATGAAAGAATAGCATTACCACTTACAGACCCTCCAGAGTTTTTAATTGCAGAGCCTCTCATTCCTGACAATTTGGCTGACTTAAGAGTGGAAAGGGATATTTTATTAAAAGAATCAGATTGGACTCAGCTGCCAGACAGCCCGTTATCGGCAGAAAAAAAAGCAGAGTGGGCTGCCTATAGACAGGCACTGAGAGATTTACCTATAAATGCAGATACATCTCTTCAGTACAAAGACATTCAGTTTCCTACACCTCCTGCTTAAGTTTACTAAGCTTTTCTATAACCAACTTAGTCATACGCAATTCCAAAGCTGCGTGTTCTGCACAATGAGGTCTTTTACTTCCGTTATATTTTTCATGGTGCATCCAATGAGAAAAATCATGCGTCAAACAAGCCCAGCCTGTATCGGTATTAATGTTGTAAACATTTTTCTTACTCCAAGTTCTCCAATTATGTCTACGCCCTGTTTTGTTTTCAAAAACAAACGGACATTTCTTTTGGAGGGTCCTTTTATAAATTTGACGACAAATTAATTTAGCCAACTTGTAATCTATTTTGCTAGGCACAAAATTAGATAAACCTTTTTCATGCAGTATTGTGTTAGCTGTTTTATGACCATTTTCTTCCCAAAGACCATTTATCTTTTTATAAATTTTCAAAGATTCTTTAGAGGTTTTCATTTGACCTCCGCAGGTGCAATGCTAAGAATATCTTTTACAGCATCTTGTAGATTGTGAGCTTCATACATAAGACTAGACCCAGAGGCTATTCTTCTGTCAGAAACTATCCATTTATGTTTATTCTCTAAATAAGAGAAATCGAAGTGTATGTCTTTTTTTTCAACAGGACATTCAACTGTTATTACAAATTTATCAATCATTTTTTTCTCCTTAGTTTGATTGTTAAAGTCTAAGTGTATCATACTATTACATCCAATGCAAATCTATTTAGACCAGCAAGTATAAGGATTGCTTTGATACAAAGCTTAAAAAATGGTATCTTCTTATAAACTATATGATTATTAGGCAACTTGAGCTGGATGATTATTCTCAATGTTTAGAAATGGGAAAAGGCTTCCAAGAAAATAGTATATTTTCCGCAGCTGGATGGGATAATGACAAATATAATAGTCTAGTAGTTCAAGGCATCGAGCCAGACTCAAATGTTTTTGTTTGTGTGGCAGACCTTGAAGGAAAAATTATAGGAATGTTTGTTGGTTATGCTTCTGAATATTTCTTTTCAAAAAAGATTTTAGCTTCAGACCTAGTAGTTATGTTTTTACCTGATTATAGAAGCTATGCTTATGAAGGATTAAAAGTTATGTTAGAGAAATTTGAGTCTTGGGCAAAACAAAAAAATGCTGTTGAAGTTTGCATAGGCTCTTCTACAAATCAAGTAAGTGAAAACTATAAAATATTTTTAGAATCCAGCGGATATACAAATGTTGGGTTTATAACCAAGAAGAGGATTTAATATGTGTGGAGGCGGTGATAGCGGTCCAGCTACAATAAAAGATACAGCAGCTCAAAAAAAATTAGCAGAACTTGCAGCAAAAAGATTCAATCTTTATCAGCAGTATTTTGTACCTTTAGAAAATCAATACATTTCAGATGTGTTCAACTTAGGTGATTCTGCTGCTTTTGAAAGTGTTGATTCTTTTGTTAATGCACTTCAACAACCAGAATATCAAGCTACAAGAAAAGGTATTGAGGCTGAAGCTTTTGCAAGAGGCATGGACCCAACAAGCGGACAATACAGAGGAGCTGTTTCAAATGTTCTAACTGCTTCAGGTAGAGGCGGAGCTCTTGGAGCTGCCGAGGCACTTTCAGGTCAAGTAGATAGAAAGTACCAAGGAATACAAAATGTAATTCAAATGGGACAAGGGCAGTCAGGAAAAGCTATAGCAGGATTAGGCGATGTTGCTACTCTTGCTTTAGAAAGAGCAAAATCAGAAGGCAAAACAGCAGCAGCTGAATACTTAGGAAGGCAGCAATTAATAGGCACAGCTGTAGGCACAGGTGTGGGTTTGTATATGGCAGGGGGAGGATTTGGTGATGCTGCTCCTAGTGGAGATTTAAGTTAGAATGATAGGCGGTCAAGGTGGCGGTTTATATGGCATGGGACAACCCATGGTCAATATTTCTATTCCAACAATGGAGCAAATAACAGCAGGTATGAATTTAGGAGGCGAGGTAGGAAGTTATGGCGGTCCAAGCCCTATCATGGGGGGTTTTAATCCTATAAATCCTTATGCGAATGTGTTTGAACCAATAAGTACAGCAACAACAGGAGACTATGGTGCTCAAGAAGCATTGGCAAGATTGTATGATGCTGAATATCAAGATTACTTAAATAGATTTTTCCCTGTTGAGCAACAACTTATGAGTGAAATGCAAGAAGGGTTTGGGGCACAACAACAAGCAGAAGTAGAAAGAGCTCAAAGAACAGCCGCAAGAACTTTTGCAAATCTAAGAGGGCAAGAACAAAGAAGAAGAGCAGGATTTGGAATGAATGTAGATATGGAAACTAACAACGCTTTAGACAGAGCAGAAACTAGCTCTATAGTAGCTGCTAGAAACTTCGCAAGAATGAGGTCTGAAGAAAGAAGATTGCAAATACTTTCAGGCGGTTTAGGAAGTATTGCCCAACAAAGGAGCACGGTGTAATTATGGCAAAAGGATTAATAGGCGTAGGTAGAGTACAAAAGGACCAAGCTATGAGAGCTTTGGGAGAGTCTGCAAGATTAGAAGCAGAACAACAATTAGCACAAGATGCTCTTGATACGCAAAGAGAATTGGCTCAAAAACAAACACAAGGAACACTTGCAGGTGCAGGTGCAGCTGTTGGTTATCTTGCAGGTGCTGGTGCAGCAGCAACAGGAGGAGGAATAGGTATGGCTACAGGAGCAGCAGCAGGTCCTGTCGGAGCTGTTATTGGTTTAGTTGCAGGTTTTATATTAGCGGAATTATTTGATTGATATGTCGTTTGGAGATGGATTTTCACAAGGAATAGGGATTGCAACCGCATTCGCTAAATTAAGAAACAGTGCCATATTAGCTGAAGAGAAAGAAGAAGAATTACGAATATCAAAAATGTCCTTTGAGGACTTACAAGGTTCAGATAATAGAACAGTAGGAGAAGAAACATCTTTTGCAAACATTAACCAAGCCCGAGCAGCTACTGACTACAATGTAGCAAGGGCAGAAGGACAAAATATATCTAACGCTAAAGAACAGATACTTCTGAGTAATGCTAAAAATACAGCTGAACTTCAAGATACTACTGTAAACAATATTTTGCTTACAAACACTTTTCAAGTTTTTGAAAATTTACATAACGGTATAAAAGACGGAAAGATTAAAGAAGGCGGTGTGGTTTATGATATGTATCTTAGCGAGGCTGAAGGCAACATGAATCTACTTAGAAAAGATGGCAAAATTAATTTACTAAATGTGTTAGACCCTGCTTATGCAGAAGCAATAAGCAGTGTAAGTGGTGGACTAGAAGCTCTTGAAAGTGGAGACCCAAATGGCTTGGCTAGTTTATTAGATAGACCTGATGCTTTAAATACCATTTTTAAACCAAAAGCAGATAAATTTTTAGGTAAAAGGTTTATTGCAGAAAATGGTTTTGAAGGGATAGTAAGAGATATAAATTTAGATATTGGAAAGGCAGTGATAACTGAGGATGGACAGAACGCAGTTATGAGTGCTAATTTTGAAGTATTTAGTCAAAAAAGATATGATGATGCTGTAAAAAGTGGAGATACCGCAGAAGCTGCAACAATCAAAGCTACTCAAATATTTTCTACTTTTATGCCTGATTCAGCTGGTGAATTTCTTAAACAAAACACAACGAAATCTTCAGATGCAACACAAGTCTCGGTCACAGATATGATTGATTTTGCTGCATCAACTACAAATCTTTTACAATCAGCAATGAAGTATGACGGTAGTTTTTTTAAGTTTGCAAAAGACTTAAAAGATTCTCAAACATATTCAAAAACAATATTAGAAACTGACGACAAAATAAAAATTAATCAAAAAGTTGAAGAGATTTTGCTGAAGAACATAAATTTTGCTTCAGACAAATATACTATTGAACAAGCTAATAGACTTGTAAAAAGAATTAGAGAAAGCGAAGGCACTCAATCAGACAAAAGAGATATTTCTGAACAGCTTATAGGAGTTATGGAAAACTTAGGAAAGTACAGAGAAGAATTTATGCAGTATGTCGAAATAGACCCAGATATTTCAACAGACAAAGTGACAGGGTATAAATGGACAGGAAGCACTACAGATGACTCAATTTTTCAAGCTTATCTTGAAACATACGCAAACAGGTCTCAAATAAAAGCTAACTTATTAGAAGGTGTAGAATACGATGCTTCTAAAGTATTACCACAACCATCTGTAGATACAGGTGGGCTTGTTATTGTTGGTGACTTAAATCTTAATTTACAAGACAGCCCCTTAACAAATTTAGACAAATTAAGGACAGAATTTGGAACTGATAGAGTGAATGCCGAGATAGCAAAGTTTCAACAAGTAGCAGCTGCACAAAATCTTGACCTTTCAGACCAAGACTTACTAAGTTTATTAATTAGAAAACTGAGGTAGCAAAATGCTCTCCCCAGAAGAACTAGAAAAAATATATCAGAGTTCTTTACTCCCTATCGACATACCAAAGATAGAAGAAGAAGAAGAAGAAGAAGATGAAGAAGAGCAAATTATCTCTGATGAATTAGCTTCGATTCCAACTACAACAGAACTGACAACTCCTTTATCAGAAGATGTTTTAAGTAATATATATAACGAAACTGAAAACGATGATATTTTCAGAGGACCTTCTTTCCCGAAATCTACAGTACCAATGACATCTCCTTCAACAGGAAAAGAAAAAGCGGAAGAAAACTTAGGGCGAATAGCAGAAGATACAAAAGGTATGCTTAATACCATCTATGGAGTAATGGCTACAGGATTTGTTCAGGCTAAAGATAATTTTAAAAATTTATATAGAAACTTTCAGCTTGAAAAAATTAATGAAGCTGAACTTACAATTAAAGGAGAAAAGGAAGTAGATTATTTTCCATATATGCCTTTTATAATCGATGGAAGAATGTCTTTCAGCGATGTCTATATGATGCAAGACAAAAACAACCAGATTTGGGCTGATGCTTACGCAAAGAAAACTACCGAAGAAAAAGCAGAATTTGTAAACAACATTAATATTGAAAGAGATAAAGTAGAAGCAGCTATAGCAGCTGGAGCAGCAGAGGTAGATAGAGTAGCTAAATCACACGGGCTAGGAGAAAGAGGCAGGGCTGCTGCCTCTGGAATTTCATCGGCATCTTTGATGGTACCCGCAATGCTTACTTCATTAGTTACTAGAAATCCTACTTTTGCTATGTCAATGATACCTGTTTTTGGAGCTCTGGAAAGAGGCTCTTCATATACAGAAGCCGTGCAAAATGGTCTTTCACATCAAGAAGCAAAAGATTTGTCAAGAGTAAATATGTTTTTTGAAATGGGTACTGAAGCAATATCAGCTCCCTTTCAAGTAAAAGCCTTCAAGACAGCTTTTGATGCTTTCAAAGTAAAAAATAGAACAAAAGCAAAAGACTTCGCTGTTAATGGTTTAGTACAACTTGCAGCAGAACAAGGAACAGAACAAATAAATACTTTTTTACAAGAAACCAATAAAGCTATTAGAGGTCTTAAAAATGAATTAAATGTCGCTTGGAATTTAAGAAATGACCCAACTTACAACGGACCAAGTTGGCAAGAGGTTCTTAGAAAGAATGCTGAAATGACAGCGATAGCAACATTAGTTGGTTCTGGAACTATAGTAGGAACACAAGGAGCTATAACTTTTACTCCAGAAGTAAAAAGTTTTTTAAATTCTTTAGACCCAAATGCAGCAAGAAGATTGGCAAGACATTTAGAAACAATATCAAGAGAAATTGAATCTAATTACCATGCTGTTGATAAAACCTTTAATAGTCTTGTAGCGTATGCCGAAATGGAAAATGTTTTAGGAAGATACTATGGTATATATACAGGAGAAGAGACAATTGATTTAGATAATCCTGATATAGAAAAAATATTAAATCCAAGCAGACAAAGTTTTGAAGTTGGACCGCCTGAGTTTTTTGTAGACGAAGAAATGGTTAAAAACATAATTAGTTCTGATTCTGTTGTACAACTTAGTGACCTTGAACTTCAAATGGCATCTTTGTATTTAGAACAAGTAAGTACAGAAGAAACAAACCTAGAAGATTTTTTATTAGCTGCCAAGCAAGTTTCAAATATATTTGATTTTTCTTCTTTGCAAGATACAGACTCTATTATTAATAAAGCTAAATCAGAAGCAAAGAATATTTATGATAAATATAAAACAGCAAAAGCAGAAAATAAAAAATCTCTTAGAAAAGATTTAAAAACTATCAATTCATTCTTGCAATATTTTAATGAAGGCAAACAAACACCAAATACATTTTTTAGTAAATTTGTTTATCCAGAAGATTACAAAGGCAGATTTGAATTTACAGAAGAAGGTGCTGCTCAAGAAGTATTTGGTTTTGGAACAGAAACATTTGATTTTAAAAATTTGCAAGACATCAGAGGCACTTTTTTAGGCGGAGATTTACAAGCGACACAAGCGGATGTAGATAGAATTAAAGACGAGTACACTTTGCCTTTTTTATTAGATGCGTTTGATAAAAAAAATGAGCATCTTACTATTCCTTTTTTAAATCAGAGTATCAAGGAGGCTGACCTAGTTAATTTATACGACCTTCCAGACTCAGAAATTAGCGATGCTTTAGCTATGGCAAATCAACTGAGCCCTAAACTCAGCTATGCTTTACCCCCTGAATTTACAGCTAAAGATGAATTTCCTATTCTCCGTGGCTTTGGAAGAGGGAAAAGAGATAGCTTCAGAGACCCGTTAGAAGTAGAAGATGATATGTTGGCGAGGGTTTTAGACATATCTTTTAAATTAGGACTTCCTGAAAACATGGTAAAACCTATAAATGCTGTATTGCTTGAAAATCAAAAATTTAATAAATCAGGCAGAGTTGGCACTTTTAATCCAAGAAATCATACTATATCTCTAAGCGAAAAATATTTTACCGAAGATTTTCAGGAAGCAGAAGGAAGCATACAGTTATTTAATGCTGCTAGTACCTTTATACATGAAATAGCACATTCTATAGATTACACTTTTAATCAAATAAAAGTAAGAGAAAATGACGACCTTGAGTTGGCTCCTCTGGTAAGAAATTTAAGCATAGCATCTAATTCTCCTTTATTTGATATACCTGATTTTGTAAAAGAAAGTAAGAGATTTGAGAAGTCAAAAGAATCTTTAGAAAATTTTAATTTTGAAACAGGCGGAGAAGTATTTAATGAGCTGTACAATGTTTATAAAAAATCTTTAGCACAAGTTGCAGATGTAGTTCTTGAAGGTAAGGCAGATAAAGCAATCGCAGAAAGAGATGACCCAGCAGCAATACCAGAAATAGAAGCAGAGAATGCTATGGCTACAAAAGATGCAGAAGATATAGCCGTAATGGAAGGTAATTTCTTTAAATATCCTTTTGATTCTTTGTTTACTGAAATACACAAAGCTATGACAATTTCGGTTTATTTAGACAAAATAAAAGACAACAACATTGTTCAAACTAAATCTTTCCAAGCTTTTTTAAATGCATATAAAGAATATTATGATGCTTTTGGAATGACTCTATTTGATGCAGCTAATATAGATTATGATAGCAGTCAGCAAGAATTTATAAAATCTGAATTATTTGCACAGGCATTTGCTTTAAAATATACTAATGAGGAGTTTTTGCGAGACAATGCTCCAAGAACATTTAAACTTATAGAGGATATTGAAAATGCGTACACTAGCATCGACTTTAAGCAAATTAGTAGGGGATTACGAGATGCGTTTGGGTACGATAGTTCCCAGCCAGATTTTGAGGTCTACTCCATCCCAGAGTCTTATCTCCCAGCTAGAACGAGCCTTGAGCAAGTCAGAGAAAGTTTACGAATGGGAGTTGATGATACAGGAGATGGAAAAGAACGAACTACCTCAGACAGTCCAAGAGAGGCGGATGGTAGAGAAAGACTTAGCAAACCTCAATCTGATGAGGGGACTTCAAGAGATGCAGACCCTAACAGGTCAATCCGTAATATAACAGAACCCCGATATAAAAAGACTAGGGACAGTGAAGATATTGTTCCGTCTGGTCATGCCAAAGATTATGTTCCCCCAAATTATGGACCCCCAGCACATGACTTAAATGCTTTCATTGAAGAAGAGTTTACTCCTAGCGGATTTTCAACTTTTTCTTTTAATGCTGGACCAAACTATGAAAATTTAAAATATATGATAGGGGAAATGGGAGAATATCAGCAAGAGGAACGAGCTTTGATAAATACACTTTTGGAGATTAGAGGAAATCCAGATGCACTAATTACTGTCTATCGAGCTGCTCCAACGGGAGAGCTTAGAGAGGGAGATTTAATTACTCCAATTAGAGCAGAAGCTTTGTTTTATTTAGAGGAATCAAAAATAACACAAGCTGAAGTAGCTGAAGCAATGAAAAAAGAAAGAATTAGGAGAAGAGAAGAAGAGGGTGCAGATGAGTTAGCTGCAAGAAGAGCTGAAGATATTTTTGAAAAATTAGACGGCATATTGGGAACTCCAAGAGATGAAACTCCTTCTGAGTTATTTGTTTATCAGCTACCAGCAAATGAAGTTAGATTTGATGGTAATGGCGGCTTGTCAAGATGGGGTTATTTTCCTTCTAGGGTAATTGACCTTGGACCTAGACAGCCAACAAAAGAAGAAAGATTTAGAAACAAAATTAAAGAAACTGATATTGATACACAGTTTTTTACTAAGGCTGAAATATTAGATATGGAGTATCACACAAACAGATTAAAACTTCGTGCAGAGGAGAGAAAAAGAAAAGACTTGCGTGAAGCAATGAAAGCTTCTGAAGAGCTACAAAGAATGGATATGCAATTAGAAATAGAAGGCAAATCCGCAGGGCAAAAAAATGATTTAAAGATGTTGCTTAGACAAGAGCCTGATACTTTTCAAAACTTCCCAATTGGAGCCATCATAAATGAATCTAATCCGTATGGAAGAAGATTTCAAGTTATAAACTATGGAGTGTTTTATCCTGAATCAATTGACCCAGACTCTGTTCTTAGAGGCAAGTTAGTAGTAAGGGTTTTAGAAGATAGAGGCATAAGCAAACTTTTTAAGGCAGGAGATATTGATAATCTTGATGTTATAGAATTACAAGAACAAATAATTAATGACCCTAAATCAATAACCATATTTAAAGGTCCACAACAAATAACTGAGAAAAAAGTATTACCTCCTGAAGATACACAAGAAGATAAAGAGTTTGCTGATGCTCTTGATGAAGCAATAAAAGATGGCACTGTTGTTCCGCCAAAATCTCCACCACCACCGCCAAGAGGACCCGACCCTAAAAAGGAATTTACTCCTCCACAACTCTCTCGTTTTCAAGAACTTCTTGAAGGTTTTAATATTTATGTGGCTAATAGATTTGGCAGACAGTGGACTGTAGAAGAAAGTTTATTACAAAACTTTGGCGAACATGAAATAGTTAAAAGATTACAAGAAGTAGGGGTAGACCCTGATTCTAAAGATTGGAGAGTCACAACTCAAACAGATATTTATCAGGGTAAAGTTAAAGACCAGCTTAGAGATTTTCAAGAAAGATTTTACATACCAATGTTGAAATTTTTAACAGCCCAAGGAATCAATGCAGAAAGTTATAATGATTTTGTTTATAGCCTTCATGCTCCAGAAAGAAATGAATATCTTCCAACTCTTTACACAGAAAAAGTAAAAGAAGCAGAGGCAGAAGTAGCTGAAGTTTCTTTCAATCCTGAAAGTACAACAGCAGAAAAAGCAGCTGCTAAAAGAAAATTAACCGTAGCTCAAAATTTATTGGAAGCAGCTAAAAGCGGTTCTGGTATAACAACAGAACAGGCAGAAAAAACTCTTAAAAAATATGGTGTTGAGCTTGAAAATAATATTGCAAAAGCAAAAAACAAAAAAGGCGAGGCTTACTTACAAGCTTATCAAAGATTTCACAAACCAATGATTGAGTTTATGAGAAAAACTTACAAAGATTCTGGTCTGGTTATGGAAGATAAAATAGAAGATTGGCAAGAGAGATATAATTATTATGTTCCTCTAAAAGGTTTTGCTTTAGATACTTTCCTAGACCCTAAATCGGGAAGAGAAGTAGAAAGACCTAGCTCTGGCAACAAGCTTATTGATTCTTCAATGACAGTAAGCGGCACAATAGTTCAGAAAGCAAAAGGAAGAGAATCTTTAGCAGATGCACCGTTAGAGCAAACTATAAAAGACGGTATTGCTGCACTTATACAAGCAGAAAAAAATGATGTTATTAAAACATTAGCTAATCTTTCCCGAGCTTTTCCTAACGACAAATATTGGTTAGTGGTAGAAGATGCGGGACAATTAAAAAAACAAGATGCAGCTTGGGACAAAACCAAAGGCAAAAGCAGAATTGGTTTTAAGGAAGATGGTGTTCAAAAATATATTGAATTGTATGACCGAAGATTAGCTGCTGGTTTTGAAAACATGGACAATGCTATTGCAGATATTATGGTAAGAGGCTTTAGAGTAGCTACTCGATACTTGTCTATGATAAACACTTCTTTAGACCCTGCATTTATGATTAATAATTTTATAAGGGATATACAAGCAGCGGTAGGTAATTTATTTGCAGAAGAGCAAATGGAAAATGGAAGAGCATACGGAAAACCTATTATAAAAAAATATTTTACGACTAAAAATATTCTTAAAAATGCTGGTCTGTTAATTAAATTTGAAAATACTAAAAGTATTCATGGTGGATTACTTACAGGAATGGAAGGCAGAAAACAATTTAGAGACACTCTAGGCTCTATGGCTAGAGAAGGCAAAGAAATAAATGTTGAAGAAGTTGTACAGCTTGGTAAAGAATCTGGTATGTCTGAAGAAGAAATATCTAAACAGGCAAAGTTGTTTATGTTTAAAAAGTTTGGGGGAGAAACAGGATATATAGACCAAAAAACAGTAGACCAACTTAAAGATGAATTTAGAAAATTAAGAGATTTATATTCTGGAAAATTAAAAAGTTTGCCAAGAAAAGGTGCGAGAGAAGCTTTAGGGCTTATAGAAAGATTTAATTCAGGAGTAGAAAACGCTGCAAGGTTTACAGCTTTTGAAGGTTATATTGAACTTTCAGGTGGTGTAGAAAATGCAACAAATGCAGATTTTGAAAAAGCAGCTACTTTGGCTAAAAACTTAACAATTAATTTTAATAGAATGGGCACTATGGGTCCTACAATTAATGCTTTCTATATGTTCTTTAATGCTTCAATCCAAGGTACAGTTAATGTCTTTAGAGGCTTAAATCCTTATTCACCATATAGGTCATCAAGAAAAGCTAAAGCAGTTGGGGGCTTAACAACTATAGGTTCTTTAGCTACTTTGTGGAATATATTATATTCAGCTGAAGATGAAACAGGAAAAAGTTGGTATGAACAAATACCTGATTGGGAAAAACAAACCAAATTTATTTTTATGCTTCCAGATATAGATGCTGAAGGCGGAAACATAGAAGTAAGACCTTGGGGTAGCGGCTCTGAATATTACAGAATTTCACAAGATGGCAAACGAGAATTACCAATTGGAATTGGGATTCCAAAACCTTATGGTTATGCTCTTTTCCATGATGTAGGCAGAATCACAACAGAATACGCTTTAGCTAAAAGCTTAGATACATACGACAAATCTTTGTTAGAAGCAGGAGCTGATTTAGGAGAAAGTTTTTTACATAATTATGCTCCTCTAACTTTTGCTAATTTAGATGTTGGGACATCTGCTTTGGGAGCAGCGATGCCTTCTGCTGCTAAACCTTTTTATTCTGTAGCTATAAACAGAGACCATTTTGGCTCACCGATATATCAAAGTGAGGAAAGAAGAAGGATAATACAAGATACTTCTCCAAGAAGTTATAACAATTCAAAAAGAAGTTTTGAGTTTGTCAAAGGCATAACAAAAACAATAAATAATTTTACAGGCGGAAATCAATTTATAGCTGGAAAATTTGACTTTGACCCTAATGCTTTTCAGTTTTTAATAGATGAGGCTACAGGAGGAATAGGTAGAACTACCAGAAGAATATATAATTTAGCTACTGACGAGACTTTGGCTACAACAGATATTGTTGGCTTGAGAAGAGTTTTAGCTGGTCCAAAAGATTATGTTTTAAATGATGCTTTTGAAGATGCCATGCAAGAAACTTTAGCTTACAAGAACGCTATAAACGATTTTGAAAGGACAGACATACCGTCAAGAGACCTTGATGAAAAACAAAAAGATTTTGAGGATAGGCAGCCTTATGACTTGTCAGAACTTGTTTTAACAGGTTCAAAAAAATCTGTTGAGCTTATGCGAAGCAAAAATGCTACAAGCATATATGACTCTACAAATAAAAATTTAAAAGAGCTCTATAAAGAACTAAGAGAATTAAAAATAGAAATAGAACAAACAGATGATGTTGATAGAAAATTACGAAGAGAGAGAGATGCAGCTAAAATACAATTAAACATCATTACAATCAAAAAAGAATTTCTTAAAGAATATAACAGGTTAGTTGATAAAGGAAATTAGAAGCAGGACAAGTCATTAACATAACCATAAGGGGAGAAAAATATGAAAAAATCACTCGCCCTGCCGAAGGTCTAGTCATCAAGATACCAGACTATTTGATACCTCACAAGCATCATTAAGATAATCTTTAGACAAATGTGCGTATCTAGTCACGATATTAAAATCTGACCAACCTCCTAAAATTTGTAAAGTGTGTAAAGGTGTACCATTTTGGACATGATGTGAAGCCCATGTGTGCCTTAAATCATGCCAACGCATACCTTTCAATCCAGCTTTTTCCAAAGCTTTATACCAACCTGTATTAGAAGCTCTGGTTATTTTTCTACCTGCATAGGTAAAAACATAAGGACCTCTCCTATCAATGCTGCTCAAAAGTTCTTTGCATTTTTTATTTAAAGGTACACATAAAACTTTTCCATTTTTTGTTTCTGTACCTTCTATAGCTACTTGGTCCTCAACAATTTGTTCCCATCTTAAATTGAGGCAGTTAGACATTCTTACTCCTGTTAATAAGGAGAAAATGAAAGGCTTTTTTAAATGTTCGGGGAGATGAACATAAAGCTTTTCAATATCTTCTTGTGAAAAGTAGTGTGACTTTTTGGGAGAATTATCAACATTTTTCACAAAAGGTTTGGTGTCTAACCACCCCAACTCTTCATAAGCAAAATTAAGTATTGCTCTGAAGAAACTTAAATATCTATTGACTGTCCCTGACTTACCTTTGATGCCAGACCTTATGGCAGCAATATCAGCTCTAGTCAAAGTATTTAAATCTTTATTCTCTAGCAATGGGTCAAAATATTTTCTGTATGAAAAATCATTCTTTCCCATCTTTTTAAATCTGTAATATTCTTTAAGTGCTTCTTTCCAAGTTTTCATTTTTTTCTCCTTTAAATTTATATTTATTTCTTAAATATTTGATTCTATGCTGTATTGATTTTAATTCTTTTTTTTCATTTGAAATTAACTCTTCTAATTGTTTGGTATTTTTTAAAGTTATTTGTGTGACTAATTCAATAAAAGTTCCATAGTTTTTAATTTTAAAATCTGCCATGAATTTTTCTATTGTATCTTTTAATTCAGGAGTCAATCTTATTGTTAATTTTGCTGTTTTTTTCATCTTCTTCTCCAAATATATAAACTTTTTTGTAGTTGTAGCAAAGGTTTTTAAATCTTTGTACATCTTCTAAATCTTTTACATCTAAATAAATAGAAGTAGAAGCCATTAAATCACCCTTTCTTATATCTAATTCTACTTCTATGCAATTATTTTTATTGAATTTTATAATTTCCATCTGATTCTTATAATATATTTTCTAAATTTGTACTGATTTCAAAACCACCTTCCCAATCACGATACAACATAATTCTTATTTCTTTACCTTGCTCGTCTGTAAAAGAAAGTGGTTTGTTATAAACTTTATACATACACATTTTGCTTATAACTTCACTAAAACTGTATATCTTTTTCATCTTATTATTTCTACCTCCGCATCAGTTTCAATAACCACTCTAGCTCCACAAGATAGAATTGGTTTTTCATTCCCGCCATATCTGACAAAGCTATCTCCCAATATCTTAACCTCATGGCAATAAGTATTATTTTTGCCTTGCTTAACTGTTATCACAGGCTCATCGCTATTGTTTTTTTTGTTAGCTCTAATCTTGTGTTGATTTACATGAATATAAGTTTTCATCCGTAGTCCCTCCTAAAAGCTGCTGCCATCTTTGGGACAGTGTGATGCCTAATAATAAAATGATTTATTATTTGAGAATGTTTTTCAATAGGTCTTTGATAAATCTCTGATTCTATTTGCAATAATGATTTACCTGCCCTCATGCCCCTTCTTATTAAATTAAGTTTAGCCTCAATATCTTTTTTATTAAGTGAAGCTGCTTTTACTTGATTAGGATTTTTAGCCTTATAAATCCCAACTGCTTTACAATCTCTTAAATAATTACAAATTGAAGGCTTTGAAAGGTCCATAATTTTAGAAACCTCATCATGTGTATGTCCTTGTTCTTTTAGATTCAAAATTGTGTAATGTTTTTTTGTAATTCTAAATTGATGGTCAATGTAATCTAAAGGGTCTAGCTTTCCTCGTTGCCAACATTTAAATAAAATTTGTTTAAAGATTCTTCTTTGATGAGCATTTGCTTTTTCATAAAATCTTTTTTTCCATTTAGTAAAATTTCTGGTGCCATCTCCATAATAATTATTTAGAGCATTCACTATTTCTGACACAACAATATTTGCTGCCAACTTGTTTTTATAAGTTGTTCTGTCTTTTGGTTTTCTTGACTTAAAACCTAACTGATTAAATCTTCTTAAAATTTGTCTAACCCTTTCCCTAGTAATTCCATATTTATCACCTAGAGATTGTAAGGTATGAAGCTTATTATTATTCCAATCAAAAAGAATTTTCATATCTCTGTCTGATATTTTTACTAATTTCTTTTTGTAAGGAACATTTAGATTTAATTCACTTACCATCTTTGTCTCCTAACTCTATTTTTTCATTAAGAGTTTCTGACAATCTGTTAGATAACATTTTCATGTAATCTTCAAGCATTAGGAAAGTATTATATTCAGACGAAATCTTTTGCATTGTATCTTCTGCGACCTTTAGTCTGTTTACAAGTTTGAGCTGCTCTTCCGAAAGCTCAGACTCCTTGTAGTCTTTTCCCTTGTATGTAAAAACTGTTTTATTTTCATCAGCCATGTTTCATTCCTCCTTCTTTATCGGTTAATTGTTTAAGCTTAGTTTCCCAAAGAGATTGCCACTCATCTTTAGAATTTACTTGTGCTTCTTTAAGAGCAACAAATCTTTGTGAAAAGTGTTTTGCTTTCCAAATTTTTTCTTCTTGCTCTTGAGTTAAATTTTTTTTAATTATTGTCTCTTGCATCTCTCCTCTGCTTTCGTTGCTCTTCTTTAAAACATTCGGTGCAAATTTGTTTTTCTTTGCAAACCCACAATCCTTTTTCCTCAGAAACCTGTTCTGAACACTCATCACAGATATATTTAATACCTGTGATGCGACCTTCTTCTAAAATAATTAATTCCATTATTTAAGTTTGACTATAGTGTTCTTGTATATTTTGCCGACAAAGTTTTCTGGTTTGTTTTGTTTGAGTTCGTCAAACAATCCCGCACCACCAAAGACTGCCCTCTTGGCATAAACGACTTTATGTCCCTCTGCCTCGAGCTGCTCAACATAAGCATCCATATCTTTGTTTATTTCTATGTCTCCTTCAACAGTCTGTTCCCAAACAAATTGCTTGGTCCCGTCTGCTAATTGGATTTGTATTTTAAAGTTGCTGTATTCCATAATTTCCTCCTTAATATGTTAATTTATGGTTTATGAGTTGATAGTATCACAAGATTACAAGTGACACAACAATTAATTTTAGGTTTCCCTCTGTGGCAAATTAACCCGCTTATGCCTACCACTAATGTTTTGTGGTGTAAGGGTTCAGGTATCACACACATTTGCCTAGATACGACACCAGAGGGAAAGCACCGTTTATAGGAGGTACCCTTATCTTTATTTAAAATCATTTCAAATAAAATTCCGTATTAAATAATAAAAAAAGCAGCCAAACAGATAACAAAATAATAATAAAATCTTTTGGTTCAAATTTATTCATAACAATCCACCACCTGAAATTATGCTTCCGAGCCTGACTGCTGCAAGAATACCTGCTTTTGATATTGAAACTTCAAAAAAATCTACGACAAAAACTTCTTCGCCATCATAGTCTTTTTTATTTATATCATTAGCTTGTTTTGTTGCTTCTGCTTTAGAAGTATAGATTGATGTTGTGTCGTAATTATTCATTGGGTCTTGTATGTAATATACTTTCATTTATTCACCCCACTTTTTTGCAGCCAAAGCTCTATGCCGCCTTCAAACTCTTCAGCAGTCACTCTTTGACTATTAAAGTAATATTTATAGCCTTCTTCTGCTATGTTAGATGTTATCTCTCTAAAGTTTCCTACATCTTCTGAAAGCAGCTCTTTGACCATAAGGTTTATTAAATTAACTAGGTCCTTCCTAGTAATTAGCTTTTTGGTTTTGTTGTTGTGATAGATATTGTTTAAATGATTTCTTTGAAAATCATCAAGCTCTATTGGTATGTTTGTTTTCATATTTTCTCCTATATGATTTATTAGTTAAGTTCTAAGTGTATCACACGATTACAAATAATTCCAATTAGTTTTGTGACAATTGTGTGAAATCTTTTAACTAAATTGTATTCACAGTATATTTTTTAAATAGTTTTATCGGAATAAGACAGGCTATTTTTGCTTGGGTGTCTCCATCACCTGTAATTTTTTGTGACCTTATATTGTTTATTAGAATACACTCAAGTATTTTTTTAGGTGTGGTCCACATAACTTCTTTGCCTGTATCTATTGCCCAATAATCTGCTTCTGTGGCTAACAATGCTGATGGCTTTTTAAACATAAATAGTTCTATCAAAATGTTTTTAGTTTCTTGAGATTTATAATCGAATTTAACTTCAATTTTTTTATCTACCTCTGGCACAAAAATATCATATTTAGAAAATTTTCTGGGTATTAAGACAGCTGATGGATATTTTTTTTGAATAGAAGAAAGAACTTTTTTCTCAATATTTTTGCCAATAATTAAGTCGCTATAAAAAGCTTCTTGGCTATTTTTTTTGGAGTTCCTTGTAGTCATCCTCAGAAAGCAAAGACCTTACAGACACTTCGTTTATTCTGTGGTCAGATGCGGTTATCTTTTTTGCTATCTCTATACATTTTAAATCTGAAGTTGTGACCTCTGATTGAAATGTTGCAGCGTTAATTACTCTAAGCAACATATCTTTGACAGACATTTCATCTATGTTTGACATTTTTGATAGCTGCTTCCATCTATATTCTTGAGATTCAAGCTGCCTAATTTTAAAACCTTGACCTGCATTTTTGAGGTTAATAAGTTTTCTTTTTAAGTCAGAGTAAGAGTTCCAATTAGTTATATCTTCTTGCTCTCTGCCGCAGCTTTTACATCTAAAATCGCCATAAGTTGTAGTGCATACTCCCCTGCAAGGAGAACCAGATAAACTAGCTTCTCCTTGTATTGATGAGAGCCTAGCTGAATTTGCTAAACTCTTTTCTGAGTTAGTTTCCATTTTGCAATAGAGAAAGAATTAATCTTTCTAGGGTTAATTTTATATGAAAGATGGCATTTTGTACATCTTTTGTAATAAAACAATTAAAATGGAATGTCAGAATCCTCTATCATATCAACAGGCTGTACCTCTTTTGTACCTGCTTGTTGTTTTACAGGGCTAAAAGAGAAGCTCATAGCGGGTGCTTTTTCACTAGCTCCTGCTTTTCTGGTCCAAGCATTTACAAAAACATCTACATTGATGCCTGTGATGTCTCCACGACCATCTCTGATAAGATATTTTTCTATATTATCTACAGTGTTATATCCCTTGGGGTCACTATCTAAATTGACTGTAGAAACAGTGATATTACCCTTGCCTGTATGAGTAGGTGCATTCTCACTTTTTTTCTCTGTGTTGCCCCAAACAGAGCCCCTATTTGTGTTATCGAAAGTTTTAGTCATTTTTACCTCTCATGTCTAAAGTTTCTTGATTTACCTCATTCTGAATATATCTTCCAATAATTGCTTTTAAACAAGAAGATATGCTCCTTGCATAAAACTCATGGTCCATAGTTTCAGTGAGTTCCCTTAATGCGTTGTAATCTTTCTCGGAAATCCTTGAAAGAACAACTTTATTTGTGCTCTTTTGAGCATCCTTTGGTATTTCAATTTTCATATTTGCTGCCATAGTTAGTCCTCTATTAGTTTTGTATAGATTCTGGTGTCCCCTTCTTGCCTGTATTTTTCAACAGTCTCGTAAGGGATTTTTTCTTCTTTGACAAGATTAGAATAATTGACTCTGCCTTTGGCTTGAGTCATGTGACATCTAACCTTTCCATTTTTGGTTAATGTTTCAAAGGAGCCTTTGTTTTCTGCAATTAAATCTTTAGCTAGTTCTTTTTTTCTTTTTTCTAGCTCATCTTTTTTTGCAGAAACTTCCGCCAAAGAAACTTGTATTTCTGCAAGTTCTTCGGTCTTGTCTGTGTTTTCAACTTGTTTATAAGTAATTCCAAGCCCGTCTTTATCTTCAGACCAAGACGAAATATAGTTTGGGTCCTTACAAGCTTTGTTGTACCAATCAATAAATTCTTTTGCTTTTGGTATATAAATTTCTGCCCATTGAGGCTCTCTTTCTACCCACTCTTGATGGTATTCTGTATCGCTATACCATTGAAAAAATAACATTTCATCTATATCCATGCACTCCATCCCGAGCTGCATTTGATGCCAATAATTTCTTTTTTCCTCTCGAACATTTGTACATGGTTTTGTTTGTGGACATTTAACCTCAACAGCTGAAGTCTTGCCGTTTCTACCTTTCACAAGCACACCGTCTGGAGACATACCCATCCAATCATATTTAGGATGAACAACAAAAGATGGCTGCACTATTTGATAGCCTAACTTCTCTAATGTTTTCAAAGCCTTGGGTTCGTTTTCTTTACCCATAGCTATTGCATAAAGTGCTCTTTGGTCAAATGGGTCCTGTGGAAGCTTCTTCCATTCTCTGTACATATCTCTTCCCATCGCATCCCATTGGTCTCCTTTGAGCCAAATATGTTCTTTAACTGCTCCCGCAAACCTAGTCCCTGTAATTCTATTGGTTCTTTGGTCATGCCAAGCCTGTGAGCCTTGTACTACTTGTGCCATTTTCTTCTCCTTATCTTCGTTTATTTTTTCTTTGTTCTTTCTTTTTTAATCTTCTAACTGTTCTTGAATTTTCTGGTAAATCTGGTAAATCTGAATCAGTCATTTTAGTTTTAAAAAAATATCCATGTTTATGTAAATCGTATATACGGGGAGTCTTTTTATTTCCCATTATGCGTTCTCCAATTTTTTATATTTTTGTTTAAGCTCTTCTGCTTTTGTTTGAATAACTTTTAAAGTTTCTTTATCACCAGATAAATTAGCTGCCTTAGTATAATTTTGTATGATAGTGGCATACTCACTTTCATCTGCTTGTTCCATCTCTGCTAAAAACGAATCTCCAGAACTTTTTTCTGGAACAAACTCATTGTTATCTTGTTTTGGAGCAACAGTTTTATTTTCTGTTTCATTAAACTCTTCTTCTGGTTCTCCTTCTGAAAAAGGCACACAAAATGTAGACAGCAAAGATGTTTTAAAAGCAAAACTTTTAGCAGCCTCTAAATCTTTTCCTTGTTTTGATTTCGATTGACCCGCATACATCACATCAAGATGGCTTCCATCTTCACAAGATATAAATCTTAGTGTTCCAGAAATTTTTGTCATAGTAATTCCACCATCAAAAGCTTTGGTGGTAATTTCTAAATCAGGTTGTATAGCTGTAAGTATTTTATTTTGTCTTAGCGGTTTAGAAAATGACTCAATAACTTGGTCAATAGTTCTGTAGTCGTAGTTGTTGAAACTGTTGTGACCTTCTTTTTTTATTCCTTCTTTGTGCACATAATTTTGTACATTTTGAAGGGCTTCATAGATTTTTAATTTACTCATTTAGACCTCCGTAAAACACAATGATACAGAAAATTAGTTTAATTTCAAATAATTCTTGCCTATTATTTTTGGCTGTGGCAAAGTGCATTTCTTGAGGTCTAAATGTCACTTGAATACATAACCAAAGTTTTAACCACAGAAGTAAACCCAACACAAAAACTTATCTTGATTGTCCTTGCAAATTATTCTAACGAATATGGAGAGTCATATCCTTCTCATAAAAAGCTAACACAACTTACAGGTTTATCTTTGTCTGCTATCAAAGACAATTTAAAAAAACTTAGGGCTAAAGGAATTATAGATTGGGAAAACAGGGTGAATGACAGAGATGAATACACTAGCAATCTTTATAAAATCTTAGGTGGGTCGGGAGAAAACGGGGGTGGGTCGGGAGATGGCTATAATACTAAAACATATACTAAAGAAATATTTATATTAGACCTAGATGAAATCAATCAAATATATAAACAGCAATGCGACAAAAGTTTTTATCAGCACAGTGCTAATTCTTTCAAGGCACAGCCAAGATACAAAGAGCTAAGAGAGTTGGCACGGAAAGGTTTGGTCTCGCCTAAAACGGGGGAAAAAATAAACCTGAACACAAAAGAGTTTTGGGAAAAGTATTTTCAAATAGCTAACTCAGAAGGTCATAAAAGATGGATAAGGTCTTATTGGGACAAGAAGCCAAGCTTAATGACCATGCTAGGCATAAATCAATTTGAAGCAATCATCGAGAGGAGATACGGATGACAACACTACAACTAGATGAAAACGCAAATTTAGAATTAGAGGGCAATGTTATTGGAGCAATGATTTTAGATAACAAGTTCTTTGTACAAGCACAAGACAGAGGTTTGCAGCCAACAGATTTTACTGACTTAGCTTTTCAAAAAACTTATGAAATCCTTATTGAAAAACAAGGCATCGACATAATTTCATTACAAGACCTGCTTAATAAATCTATGTTTGAAAAGGTCAGGAAAGCTACAGCAGAAGGAATAATTTTAGACGACATATCTTATTGGGTATCTTTGATGCAAGATGCAACTGCAAACAGAAAGCTTCTAAGTCTTGCAAAAAGAATACCAGACATTGTTTATCAAGATATAAAAATTGAAGAGAAGATAAGCAAAATCAATGAGTTTTTAATTGGGGATAGAATTACCAAAGCAACAGGGTCTCCAAAAAAAATATCTCAGATATTTGATAATGTTGAAAATGAATTATCAAATGCAAGTGAAATAAATAAAAACTTAATCAAGACAGGCTTTCAAACTCTTGATGACAAGATAAAAGGTTTTAGGTCTGGAGACTTGGTAATAATTGCAGGTAGACCTGCTATGGGTAAAACAACTTTTGCATTAAACATTGCAACAAACTCTGTTCTTAAGGGTAAAAATGTTTTGATTTTCAGTTTGGAAATGACCAATGAACAACTGCTTAAAAAGATTATATCTGCTGAAGCAGAACTATCTATGGACTCTTTGCTTACAGGAAATTTAGATACCGAAGGTTGGTATAAATTTAGAAAGACCAAGGATTTTTTTGAAGAGAAAAATATGTTTGTTTATGACAAGTCTCCGATAACAATTGAGACCCTTGTTAATAAAACAAAAACACTTCAAGCAGTTATGGATATTGATTTAATAGTGGTCGATTATTTACAGCTGCTGATGACCTCAAACAAAGCTCCAAGTAATTCAGATTCAAGAGCATCATCTATAAGTTATATATCTAATTTGCTGAAGGGATTGGCTAAAGACATTGGCTGTCCTCTAATCAGTCTATCTCAACTATCACGGGGTGTAGAGGGAAGGACTGATAAGAGACCAATCCTTTCAGACCTAAGAGATTCAGGTTCTATTGAGCAAGATGCAGACATGGTAATAATGCTTTATAGGGATGAATATTATGACTCGCTTTCCAATGATACAGCTGAGATAATTATAAGAAAAAATAGGTTAGGAGATTCTGGACAAGTAGACCTTGGTTTTAATGGTGCTTACTCTAAGTTTCTTGACCCAGAGGAGGTCGCATTCGGCAGAAAAGAAGAGGAGGGACCGATTTAGTGGAATATCAAGCAGAAAATTTTCATCAACAAATTAGGGATATTATTCCAGATTTAAAAGCAGCCAGAGTTAATGTTTTTAAAAAAGAAGTAATGCTAAAAAAAGTTTTTTACATAGAGCTTGTCAAAGCAAAAGATGAAGGAGAGAGAAGCTACAATGCACAAAAAGCAAAAGCAGAATCTACTGAAGAGTATTACAAGGCATCTCTGGAAGTGGCTGTAGCAAAAGCAGATTATGATTCTTGCCAAGCAAAAATGAAAGCAGCTGATATGGAGTTTGAAGAGTGGAGAACTAAGATGGCGAATCTAAGGTCAGAGAGAAGCAGATATGGAGCTTGAGAAAAAAATAAAAAGTATGTCTGATAATTCTTTTGAAAATTTTTGTAAAAACTATTGGGTCGAATGCAATGTTGAAAGAAAAGCTTATAATGAAAAGCCAATTCAATATACAGATTATTTAGAAAAAAATTTACAATTCCTTTACGATGAGTTTGAAAGGCAGAACACCTAACAAAGAAGAAAAAGAATGGATGGATAAAATCATTGAGGTTGGCTGTATAGTTTGCAGATTAGAGATGGGAGTTTATACACCTGCTGAAATCCACCATATTGACGGCAAAGTTAAGCCACAAGCACATTTAAAAACACTAAGTTTATGTCCTAATCATCACAGATTAGGTTTTAATAATGATTTATGTGTTTCAAGACATCCATACAAAGCAGAGTTTGTAAAAAGATATGGCTCTGAAATGGAATTATTAAACAAACTAAAAGAAATAGTATGGAAGAGCCCAAGTTATTAATAATTTTATTAACTTCCTTAATTATTTGTTTTGTTTATTTTTATATAATTAAATTAGAACAACTTTTATTAATTTGATGCCAATAAAATATAGAAGAAGCCAGAAAAAAAGAGATAAAAATACAGGAAAAATATCTGTAGAACATTTTTATATCAAAGCAGTCAGCACTGAAAAACTAAATGAGATGCTTGTTAATGAAAATACCCCAAAGAAGTTAAAACAAAAAATAAAAAATCAAATTGTCAAAAGAAACAAAACAGGCTTATAAATACAAACATACAAAGAGAGATGGAGAGCCTAATTTTTTAAATTATTCTTACGAAATAGCTTTGTTAAAAACACACAAGGAACGAATAGATTACCTGTCAGATTTAGATGAAAAATATCACAATTCCGTGTATCTTACCTGTATGCAAATGGGTTTGGCACAGACTATATCAAGGCTGCCAACTCGGGCAGAAAGAAAAAAAGCTTGGGAAGAATTACCCGAGCATGATACTACCTTCAAAAACATGAAAGATATGGTGTATCATAGAATATTAAATATATTTAAGGAGAAGTAATGAAAGGTGTAAAACATTATAAAAAAGACGGAACCTTGCATAAAGGAAGCTCTCACAAAATGAGCAATGGAGTCTTGCATACAGGAGCAACACATACAGCAAAAAGTGTAAAGCTTTTTCACTACAAAGAGCTTTCAAAAAAAGCACAAGCAAAAGCAAGAACTTTCTGGGGTAAAAAATAATGAATAGTGCATTAGGTCAAGCATTGATGGCAGAGCTTAATAAGTTAGCAATTTTTTTAGAAACAGTTGGTTGGATAATTTTCATTGCAGCAGCTCTTTGGGTTTTAAATTTATATTTACAAGTCAAACATCAATATTTACATGATAGAATATCTTTATTCTTTCAAGATTATTGGGATAATTTAAAAAACTATTTAAAATGAATAAAAGAAAAACAAACAAACCCGTACCTGTTAAAAAGGGAGGACTAGGAAGAAACATTTTAGTTCATTCTGGTCATGTCTACGGTTGCGGCAAAACAAAAAACAAATAAATTATTGAAGGTCTGTATTTCAAAAATGAATAACAGATATGCCTTCAATTGAACTAAGCGAATATTACATTGAACTTATAGGGTTTTTACTAACCTTGTTAGTTGGTTTATCTATAAAAGATTGGGCAACAAACTTCATCAAAGGTTTGATGTTTAGGTTTGGCAATCTAAAAGAAGGGGACAAAATCATTGTAGATGACAAAGAAGGTATGCTTGTCAAGATAGGAACTCAAGAAACAATAATTGCTCTTTACACCGATAAGGGTTTGGTTTGGAGATATGTTCCAAACACCCGCATCCCCATGTTAAACTTATCTAAGGTTGTTGATTCAGAATTACATCAAGATAGTAAGATTGAAAAGGCAACACAAATAAAAAAATTATTACAAGAAACAGAGGAATAACTATGTACGGCAAAAAACCAATGAAGGGTAAAAGTTATGGCGGCAAAAAAGGCACCAAGAAAAAAAGCTACGGCAAAAAAAAGTAAGTCTAGGGTTAATGAGGCGGGTAATTACACCAAGCCAGAAATGCGTAAAAGACTTTTTTATAAAATCAAAGCAGGTAATAAGGGTGGTCGTAGTGGTCAGTGGTCTGCTAGAAAAGCTCAAATGTTAGCCAAACAATACAAGGCAAAGGGAGGCGGTTATCGCTAAACAACGGTTTCAAAAAAAATGATTCACAATCCTTATCAAGCATATTTCACCTTCTACGGATATTCTACTTTTGACAGCAAACCTAAAGAAAAATAATGGCTTTAAAAAAATCACAAAAATCTCTCAAGCTTTGGACCAAACAAGATTGGAGAACAAAATCTGGGAAGCCTAGTACACAAGGAAAAAAAGCAACAGGGGAAAGGTATCTTCCTGCTAAAGCAATTAAAGCAATGTCTGCGGCTGAATATGCAGCTACAACTAGAAAAAAAAGAGCTGATACTAAAAAAGGAAAGCAACATTCAAAGCAAACTAAAAGAGCAAGGAAAATTTCAAAGAGGTATAGATAATGGCTAAAGCTTCAGATGCAAAAAGAGTCAGTGGCGGGGTCGTTTATCGGGGGAAAAAATTTAGTGGCTTCAATAAACCAAAGAGATATACAGGCAAAGGCAAATATAAAAAAGAAGTTCTAGCTAAGAAGGGAGATGAAATAAAAATAGTTAGGTATGGTCACAAAGATTACAAACACAATTATTCCAAAGAAGCACGAAAGAATTACCTTACAAGGTCTGCGGGGATAAAAAATAAGTCTGGTAAATCAACTAAGAACGATAAGTTCTCTGCAAACTATTGGGCTAGAAAAGATTTATGGAAAGCATGAAAATTTATATTACTGAATACACTCACAAAGGAAAAACAATGGAAGGTCCAATCCTTTATGCACACTCAATGAAAGAAGCTCAAGAAGCAGCTAATGAATATGGTCTTGAGGTAGTGGGAGAGCTTACAGAAATTTATGTGCCGCCTACAGATTTTAATGGGGAAAGGACTCTTCACTAAATGATTTTATATACTGAAAAAGAATTAAAAGAAGCTTACAAACAACACATCAAAGATTTACAGGATGTTCCTAATGTTTCTTTTCCTACACTTGAAGAGTTTAGAATTATCTTTGAAGATTTTTGGAGAGAAGTGATTGAGGATGAGTCGGAAAGATAGCATAGCTTTGAGGCTTCAAAAGAGGGGCTACAGCGGGGGAAAAATAAAATGGGTACCCAATAACATACATGGTAAAAGTCCAAGCCAGAGAGGATGGTTATTTAAGCCTGATGAAGATACAGAATGGCAGGTACTTGGAACTAACTATGAAGATGCTATTAAAAAAATAGACTCACTCCAACTCAAGCAAAACATCTGAAACAATATCAATAGCATTCATTGCTTTGATAATATCTGTCTCGCTTAAATCTTCTGGATAGCCTTCTAAAATGTTCTTGTCCTGTATGTTAATTTCTTTACCTTCTTTCAGTGTTCTTGCTACTTTTATGATTGATTCTTTGATTAACATAGGACCTGTGATATTAGCGGATATAAAAATAAATTCATAGACTTGACAAACAAAAAAGGCAGCCCGAAAGCTGCCCTTTATGTTTCATTATTTGCTTATGAAATATCTTCTTTGTTTTCTTGACCGTACTTGTAGTCAATCATGTCAAAAACAAAATTTTGTATTGCTACTAATTCAACATGGGATAGTCTCTTAAGATATTTTTTTGCTTTATCAAAGTCTTTCTTTTCCCAACCAGAATCATAGCCGCATTTGCTGCATGAAAGATTGTCACCCATCTCGCTACACCAATAAGCACTTGCCATTTGATAGCCGCAATCAGGGCAAACTGCGTAAGTTTGTGCTCCAGACATTATAGCTCCTCCTCTGGAACTATATAAACAAAGTCTCCTCCGAGACTTCTCCTAGCTCCAATGATATTGTCCGCAGCACAGTCGAATTTTTTTCTGTATTTAATTCTAAGTTCTTCAGATATAACTCTTTTACCAAAAGTTTCTTTTGCATCATTTAGAAGTTGATACATATCCCCGAGCTGCTTATCAAATTTTTCTATAAAATCTTCAGCTGACTTAGCTGCCACTTCATCCATTATGCTGTTGATTTTTTGAGTTTTATTTATGACTGTCATAAGTACCTCCCTCTGTCAGAATGATAAAGAGTTTCAGACTGCTTGATACCTGTGCCCTGAATCAAAAAGTCTTTTTTTCCACCTACTAAATCTATTCTGCCGCCTTTTTCTGCAATGCGTTCTGCTTGAGAATTAGTAATTTTTCCCATCTCAAGCTGAGTAATCAAAGCATCTTGCTCTTCCCAATTAAGAAACAAAATGTTTGTTTGAAGAGACTTAGCAAAATTTTCTTTAAGCTCAAACCACTCGTCATCATTTAATTCAATCTCAAAGCTGTTTGCGTATTTACTTAGGGTATTGTAAGCAATCCTCAACAACTTCACTTGACTGACTCCATTGATATTCTTTTTCATTGAGCTGCCTCCTTCCAAAGTCCTTCTTTTTTCAAAACCTTTTTAACTTCTTTGGAAAAGTTTTTAGTTGGCTCACTGATATATCTTCGCAAATCTTTTTTCGCTAATTTTACATGGTAAGGAATAATATCTTCATTGTTAAAGAAATAAAAACTGCTGTAATAATCAGTAATTGCTCCATTAATTGAGACACTTTTTATCATTGCTACTAACTTGTCTTTGCTAAAGATAAAGTTAATACCGTTTTCAAAGTAGGCTCTGTAGTTTTTTGTATCATGTGGAAGGAAACCATTTCCCTCAAGCTTGATGTTGTTTTTAGTTATTGTCATATTTTTCTCCTGCCGTTAGGCAATTTAGTTTTTGTGTAAGGCACCTTGCCTTTGCACTTGACCCCCTCTAAGCCCTTGAGGGGGTTTCGTCTATTTAAGACTCTTCAGAAGTGCTGTATTTATTTTCCTCCTTTTTAAAAAATGTTAATTAAGTTTATGAATCTAATGGTATCACACGATTACACTAGATGCAAATATATTTTTATAGTTGGACCTCCTTCTTTTCAAGTTCTTTGAACTTTGTGTCGAGCTCTAATAATTTTTCTAAAGAAACTTCAATGGCATCTCGACATTGTTCTATTTTGATAATGTCCACTGATTTTTTATAATGATTGTAGACAGCTTCTAAAATGTTTAACCTGCTGCACTCCTCTTGGATAGCATCTAAAATTTCGTCTTTATTCATTACACTTCCTCCTTCGTTATATTTTTTGCGTGTTGTGACCAATAAATAATGAATGTTTCTAAGGTTTCAATATCTTTTGCCAACATAGGTTCATCTTCATAATTAATTTTGCAATTAATTGCCTCTCTTATATTTTCAAAGGAATGATTTATTTTTTCTAAATCATCTTGTAAAAAATTAACTAATCTATTCATTACACTTCCTCCTTTTCTTTTTTTGATACTTCATATCCGTGAATCTGGATAACTTTTATCATACATTCCACAGCTGCTAATCTATTAGTTACAGATGGAAAATCACCATAGACACCCAAAACAATTTTTTTGAATAAAACCGTTAATTGGTCTATCTCTTTGTCATTTAAAATTTCATTTGTCATATTTTTCTCCTGCATTTCTGCAATTATGTTTGGGAATTATTTCCCGCACTAGACTCCCCCGAAGGGGAGTTTCGACTCATAAAGTCTCCTCAGTAGTGCTTTAGCAAGGGTCAGAACCTGCAAGGGCAACGGGGTCCTCGTCATCCCATTGCTCTTCCTCTTCCTCTTCAAAAAATTCAGCAAAAAGACTTGTATCATAAGAACTGCAAATTTTTGCGTACATCCTACTCAACATATCAAATTCATGGGTGCAAAAGTCTTGAATAAGTTCTAATAAATCTGAATTTTCAAAACTGTTTGTTTTCCAAGCATCTGAGTAGTCTCTATAGTGGTGTGCACTATAAGCGTAAGCAATCAAGTCCTCACAAATATCTTCCGCAAAAGCTGTGACCTCCCATAAATCAACTCTGACATTCCAAGATTTTATATTTTCTTTATTGAAATATATCAATTGACCTACATCGTCAGTTGCAAGAACATACATTGCATCGTGCATAAGGTTTCTAATTTGCTGGATAACAGGGTGCATCCTAGCAAATGGTTTTAAGACATATTGGTTGTCTATTTTTTTTAGATTATTTTTCATATTTATCTCCTGCCCGAAGGCAATTAAGTTTTTTGTTTGGGACCCAATGTCCCGCACTAGACCTGCTTTTTTGGGGGGAAAGAAAAAACAGGTTTCGACTCATAAAGTCTCGTCAGTAGTGCTTTAAGCTGCATCCTCCTCTTTCATCTCTTCTTGAAAGCTGTATAGATAATCAACTGCCTTAGTAGCCTTGGAAAAAGCTTGGACCATAACTTTTGAATCTTCCTTGATGGATTTAATCCAACCGTTTAGGTACTGTGCATGATTGGCTCTGATAGTGGTCTCAATGCCTAGCAATTGACAAAGGATGGCGGCACCAATCTCCGCAACCAACTCTTCTTTTGCATAGTCCTCAGAACCGAAAGAGTTTTTAATATCACGGTCCAATCTATCTTCCGCACCTGTCCAATGAATCAGTTCATGTAAAAGGGTCCCGTAGTAGGAAACATCATCATCGAATTTGTCCATGATTGGGATGCTGATAATATCCGAGCTAGGGGTGTAATAAGCACCATCTGAGGCACCCATCATGTTGTGCTCATTGTGAATGATGTGAGCCTTAGTATTGGCTACAAACTTGCGGATATTCTCAAGCTTTTCCTTGGAAAGTTCTTTGGTATGCTTTGAGTTGCCGCACCATTCAGAAATGGTATCTGAGTCAATCCCTTCAACTTGAACTGCATTGAAAACATTGAACTCTTTCCAAGCAAAGTAAGTTGGAATTTTACCCCCTGCTTTGACCGCAGCTTTTTCTCTGTCAGATAACCAACTGATTTTTTTCTCAAGCATTGAGGCAAAGACCACCTTGGAAGCTTTGGAGCCTTTTTTGATTCTGTAGCCCAACTCATTCCATTGTTTGAAGGTACCCCAAACAGGTGAGTCATCTACATAGTCACCGCACTCTTCGATTACATTGCCGTCAGGGTCAGTAATCTGATAGCTTTCAGAGTCAAATTCAGGCTTTGTGAGGGACAAAAAGAAGTTGTTCATACCCCTATAAGCCTTTTTTGATTTGATGTTCCAAGGAGCCAAAGTTTGGACCCATTGTCTAGTCCACCCTGTGCCCTCTTTTTCCATAAGAGCAATTAATTTTTCTTGGATTTGCTCTATCTGTTTTTTTCTAGTTTTTTTCATATTTTTCTCCGTATGAAAATTTTTTGTTTGGAACCCCGTGTTCCGCACTTGACTCCCCCGTGGGGGAGTTTCGTCCCATTAGGACTCGTCAGAAGTGCTGTCTAAAAGCTTCTCTAAAGCCATGTTGAATTTGACGGACATATCCAACTTTTCACCCGTATCTTTTTCCATGCACTGCATATCTGCAATGAGGACCCTTCTGTCATACTCATCAAGCTTGTTAAGAACTTCTTGATACTGCCTGTTATTTTCAATGGCAGTTTCGCTTTGTGGGTACATATCCAAGAAGCTATAAGTCAATTTTGCCAAGTCATAGCTGCTATCAATGTAGCCTCGCTTAATCAGATGGTCCTGTAAATCTCTAAGCTCAGAAGCTCTTTCAATATCTACATGGGCATCGTCCCTCCAATAGTAGCTGTTTACTTCGCTACCAACTTTTTCGAGTATCCCGAAAATCGCATTCATGTCTTTTAAGTTTTTTACTATCATATTTATCTCCAATTTTAGTTTTTGTTTGAGACACCCTGTCTCGCACTTGACACCCCCGAAGGGGTGTTTCGTCCCATTAGGACTCGTCAGAAGTGCTTCTGCCTACAGGACCGTTGTGATACACCTCCACAGTCACGGTCATAATTTCAATTTCACTTAGGTTGTGCTCAAGATTCCATCTAGTGTTTTGCACTTTTTGAGTGCGGAACTTGAAGCTCCAAATGCGACCCGCTTTAGGGCTAGTAAATGAAACATCACCGTTGTTTTCATTCACAACTTTCATATCAACACCAAGGTCAGTTTTGCGTTTACTTTCATCTGCCAGATGCCAATTTGCAGCATCCTGTCCAAGGTCCCAGACTAAAGCTTTTTTGATATGAGGGTTTGACCTTTCAGTAATGGTTTTGAAACTCCTAAGAATCTGAGGAATTATGTGTTTCATAAATCCTGACTCAAATGAATCTTTTTCAACAAATTGTTTTTTATCAGAATCAAAAGCGATGATGCAGCTTTCAAGTTCGTCACGCTGAAAATTAAGACAGTTAAGATTCTTAACAGATTCAGTTAAACAGAATTTCTGTTTTTGGATGTATGCTGTTAAAGGTTGGTTTTTGCTTGTTATTGTCATATTTGCCTCCGTTTTTTGTTTGGTTTGTAATAACATGATGCGAACCTTATCAATTAAAAATAGAGGCTGTCAAGCATAAGATGAAAAATAATTGTTTTTTTTATATGTTTTTTTAGATTATGTTTTCATAAAAAGAATGTTTCTTATAACTTTTATTACAT
>MDTD01055509.1_pt1 | contig 34888 bp, 21 predicted proteins | sample 811221 | NCBI WGS metagenome assembly MDTD01 (sample SAMN05326646, study PRJNA326480) | marine metagenome | isolation source: seawater | place: Pacific Ocean: South West | collected 2011
GACCGCGCATTCATTCATTCATGCATTCGTCGTGGGTGCGTGGTGGGTGACCCATAACGTTCCCCACACCGAGACAGCGCTCGGTGTGTCGGGCCCAAGACCGAGGTTTACGACCCCACGCGGACCCCATCATGGGACCGCGCGCGGGGTTGTAGCTCAATTGGTAGAGCGCGCGCTTTGCATGCGCGAGGTACCGAGATCGAAACTTGGCAGCTCCAACGTACACGCAGTGAAGGCTTTAGTAAGCCCATCAACGTTTTATTTTTTGGAGATAGATAACAAATTGTGGCGAGGGTGTAGGCAACTTAATGATGTTTTCTTTTTTTGACGCACTACGGGATCACGCGTCCGGTGCATTCGTATAAATCGTGTGCGCGCGCCCCGTCCCGTCCCGTCCCGTCGTCGCGTCGCTTTTCGGTCGTCTCGAGACGGCGGACGGTGACGCGCGTTTTCCCCACACCGCGTCGTCGCGTCCGCGCCGATTCGTCTCGAGGCGAACGGTCTCGGAATCGGTTCGGTTCGTCGCGTCGCGTCGCGTTCGTCCGTCTCGTGCCGTGGGTGGAGACGGACGCGTCGCGATTCCGACGACGGGGGACGACCGATGGGGCCGATGGGACGCGTGACGTCGACGTCGTCGTCCGCGCGCGTGCGTCGATCGAGGACGACGGCGACGGGGAAGTCGACGGGTGGGAAGGCGAGGGTGAACGCGCGCGCGATCGTGGTGCGTCGCGCGCGACCGGGGTGCGTCGCGCGCGCGGGAAGGGGGGACGCGGGGGCTTCTTATCCGCGCGCGCGCGCCTCGAGGCGCGCGGGACGCGAGGGCGAGTCGAGGAGACGGGCGGTGGGGGTGAATAATGAGTCGTCGCGAGAGAATGGAACGATCGTCGCGAGCGAGCGGGGGAAGGAGGAGGGTGAGACGGAGATTTGGGGCGGGCAGAGAAACGCGAGCGAGACGAAGACGCCGAGACGCAAGGCGAGGACGAGAGCCGAGCGAGAGGCGAGCGCCGAGTCGTACGAATGGAGCGCGTGGGCGTCGTCGTGCGGTGTGACGAGCATCGCGATCACGGCGACGTATTTAAGAATATTGAGAGAGGTGGATGTGAACGGCGGCGTGTTCCCGGTGACGGAACTCGTGGCGCAGCTCGCGCTCATCGCCGGCGCCGCCGTCGGGATGGAATTTTACGCCAGGTACGCGCACAAGCACCTCTGGCACGGTCCGTGGTGGAGCATGACGAGCAAATATCGTCGCGAGTGGAACAAACGCATCTGGTTGTTGCATGAATCTCATCACTTACCGCGCGAGGGTGCGTTCGAGGCGAACGACATCTTCGCCTTAGTCAACGGCGTCCCCGCGTTCGCGCTCTGCGCCTTTGGCTTCTTCAAGCCGGGCGTCTTCGGTGGGTTGTGCTTCGGCGCCGGTTTGGGCATCACCCTCTACGGTATCGCGTACATGTACGTCCACGACGGTTTAGTGCACAAACGATTCCCCACCGGCCCGCTCGGGAAGCTTCCGCTGATGCGTAAAATCGCCGCCGGGCACACGATTCATCACACCGAAGCCTTCGAGGGCGTTCCCTGGGGGTTGTTTCTAGGCATTCAAGAGCTCGAGGCCGTCGAGGGCGGGATCGAGGAATTAAACAAAGTTGTCGCCGCCGCCGAACGCAAGGAGCAACGCGACGAGGAGATGGCGGACAGGCGCCAAACCGTCGGTCTCGTCACCCAAGGCGCGCACATTCCGTCTGAAAAGGAAGCTCCGGCGTGCAAGCTTCCCGACGCGCCACCGTGAAGAGACGGACCGAGGCGTTCACTATCTATTCTGTACACTGCGCACTCGCGCTTTCGCACCGCATCGTTCTTTTGCGCTCAAACGACGACGCTCGCGTTCATTTGTAAGAACCGTTCGTTTGGCTCCGGCCTCGTCGCGTTGTCCTCGTCAGCAACCCTCCCTCCGCAAGATGGTTAGTGCGTCGCGGTCGTCACACGCGCGCGCGCGACGCACGCCACCGCACGAGCGAGCACACACGATCGACATGCCGTTCACCGTCGCGACCGCGGCGACGACACCGCCGACGCGCGCGATGACACCGCCGCGCGCGCCGCGCGCGAACGCGTCGCCGCCGTCCCGTGGGGCGCGCGCGAAATGCGTCGTCGCGCGCGCGACCGCGCGCGAGGGCGACGCGAAAACGCGTCGAGAGGCGCTCAAGACGTCCCTCGGGTTTCTCGCGGGCGCGCTCGCGACGGTGGCGCTCGACGCGCGCGCCAAGGATGACGAGGAGAAGGATAAGTCGTACGCGAGCAAGGTGAGCGCGCGAGACGCGAGACGCGCGGAGATTCTCGCCGCGGCGAAAGCCAAGGCGCAGACGCTGGCGGCGGCCCCGGCGCCGGTGAGCGATGATCCGCAGAGCGCGGACATGGTCGTGACGGGCGATCCGGGACGAGGCGGTTGATCGGACGCGTCGAACGCGTCGCGGCGAGCGCGCGGGCTTTCGTTTGGGAGTTCATTCGTTCATCGTTCCTTCTTTTGTTTTGTTTTTTGTACACTCGTGAATCGTGGTGTTACAGACGGTCGTACTGTACATCGGTTTTGTATCCCCACTACGTGTGTGCTCTCTAATCGTCATCGTTTACGTCTCTTCCTGTCTTTCACGTCTCGGTCTTTCGCTTTTTCGCCGCGGCGAACATGGACGCGATGGAGCCCGCATCCTTCTCGACGGCGCGTTTCACCTTTTTCGGCGCGTCTTCGCCGGAATAATCCGCGACATTCATCCGTGTCGTCACCGGATGCCACGCGAATACCCCCGCGAGGTCTTTCGCCGTCCTCGTCGACGCTACGCCGCGCCAGTCGCCGAACATCCACGCGTCGAAGTCTTCGTCCGTCGAGAGCACCATGGGTTGTCGATCGTGCAACCACTCGAGATCACCGTGCGCGCTGCTCATGGTCACAATCACCGCCTCCTCGTTCGTCAAATCGACCTTCTCCTCGTCCGCGGCGACGCTCTTCTTCCGTTCGAAAACGCCCGCCAGAGCCATCGGCGCGCCGTCCGATCGACGAACCAAATACGGTTGCTTCACCCCCCGGCCTCTCGGTCCCTCCGTCCGCCACTCGTAAAACCCATCGACATACATCACGCACCGCCTATCTGCGCGTTCTGCCAATTTCGAAAACTGCGGGACGTCACCGTCCAGACCCTCGACGCGCGCGTTGTACGTTCGCGAAATCCACGCGCCGCCGCCGGCGTCGCCGCCCTCGCCCTCGTCGACGCCCCTCTCCGTTCCACGAGACGCGCGCGAGCGAAGAGGCACTCCCCACACCATGGACGTCAGCGTCAACGTCTCCCGCCCGTCATCGCTCGTCTCGCGCGGTTTCCCATCGCGCGTCTTCCTCGTCATCGTCTTCGCGCGAACGACCGGTAACGACGATCCCGGGGAGACGTTTCGACGACTTCCCGCGACATCGCGCGCGTCGGACGACGTCGCGTCTCTCCCATCGACGCGCGACGCCCGCGCGACGTCCTCGATCGACGCACAGGCGTTGACGCGTCCGCACATGTTTCTTTGATCCGTGTCGACCAGTGTCGGTTGTCGTCTTCATCCGTCGTCGTCAGAGCTCAACGTGATGACCGCGATCGAGCGCGCGGCGGTGACAGGGACGACGACGTCGACGCTCTCGCGCGCGTCGCCGCGGTGGCGCGCGAGGGGAGAGATGCGCGCGAGAGCGGCGAGGGAGGATGGATTCGTCCCGCTCGAGGGTGACGGCGCGCACCTGCCGCATCCGCACAGTGACCACGTGCGCATGGAGATGTACGGTGCGACGGTCCGGTGTCGCGCGCGGGATGTGCGTTTGGTGCTGCCGGAGAGCGAAGATGTCGTCGTGGACGTGTACAGCGCGCTGGGGAGACCGAACGATGACCCGCACTGGGCGGACCTGTGGCACGGCGGCGCGGCGCTCGCGGCGGAGATATTCGCCGAGCCGGAACTCGTGCGAGGGAAGCGGGTGATAGATTTAGGGTGTGGATTGGGGATCGCTGGGATCGCGGCGGCGATGGTGGGGGCGAGGGAGGTGGTGATGACGGATAGGGAGGAGCGCGCGCTGTGGTGCGCGTTGGCGGGGTGCAAGGCGAACGGCTTGCGAGACGTACGAGAGATGCCGAGGGAGTGGAATTTTCCCGACGACGTCGAGTTGCCGAAACTTCCCTCGTTCGATGATGTCGAGGACGCGGCGTCGCCGTGCGTCGTATCCGCGTCCAAGGTGGATTGGTTTGAACCGGAGAAGGCGCCTACGGGATTCGATGTCGTCCTCGCGTGCGATGTCTTGTACACGCCGGACGCCGTGGACGCGATCGCGACGCTCGTGTTGCGTCTGTTCGATGGGAACGCGAACGATGGAGACGGTACATTTCTTCTCGCGGATCCTCCGGGGAGGTTTCCGAAGAATCACGCGAGATTTATGTCGCTCATGGAGGATCCGTCTCGCATTCCCGGCTTTGCCGGAGGCGACGGTCGGCGCTCCATCGTGAGCGTCACGTCGTCAATCGAGGAGTGTTTGAACTTGGAACAAAAGGCAATGGCTGTGAAACTGTCCAACTACGACATTGTGTGTGAGAAGTGAATGGGGATGTAGTTTGGCGACGCCGGCGTCGGCGAGGCTTTGCGCGCGTTGTACATTAATCGGTAGCAAATCGGGAGTAACTCGTCGTTGAAGGAATAAATGTTCGATTACAATTCTTCTACATCACTTCCTTCAGATCGTTGCCGATCCTTTCCTTTGAATCGACACTCACTCGCCGCAACCTCTCCTAAACTAAAATCGTCGTCGCCAACCGCGCCGAAGTCGACCCTTACTCGTGGTCGACAACTTCGGTGCCGAGACCCTTGAAGCCGTTCGGAGTGTCGACAACGGTGACGTAGGAGTAGAGGTCTTCGTCCGCGTCCTTGTTGTCGTTGTGCTTGCGCGAGATGCGCACGCGAATGCGCTTCGGGACCTGTGTCGGTGCGCGCGCGCGTTCGTCAGTCTCTAGGGTCCGCAGGTGCTCGAGCATCTTTCCACCCATCACGCGCGTGCGAGCATCGATCGAGCGCGTTCTCGCGTGAAACGTACGTTACGAATACCCTTGCTCCACACCGCCTTGTTAAGCTTGACGTCGATGCGCACATCAGACGTCTTCATCGTCTTTTGCGCGAACTTCTTAATCTGCGTGTCGTCGAAGATGTCTCGAGGTTAGTCCAACGTTCACGCCGCGTACCGCGCGTCGCGACGTTCCACGCCGGAAATTTCGCGAGAGACGGACGAAAGACTTTATTCGCCACCGTCTTCCCCTCGCGCGCGCCCTCGCGCGCCCAATCCTCGCCCCCACACGTCCGCGCGCCGTCACCGCGATTAGGGCTCAGGTCGCGATCGTTCGCGTTCGCTCGCACGCACCGCCGCGACCGCTCTCGGCGCGCGCTTCTTGAAGGTCACGCCCGTGATGGCCTTGCCCAAGTTAATGGTGTAGTCGCGGGTGATAACGTCCGCGGGCTTGGATTCGCGTCCCATGGTTCGTCGTGCGCGTCGCAAAGAGACGGACGAGGATCGAGAGCCCTCGGTCCTCGACGCGGGCGACGCGCGGGCGCGCGAGGACAGGGACTCGATGGTGAGTCATGACCGGTGAAACGATTGGATCATGTGAAATGATGGACTCTGTGAGTACGGTATACGAGCGTGTGTTTTCTACTCTAACTGGCACTACAATATGTTGTCTTGAGTCGTGAATCAAGGGGTCTCTCCCTCGCCGTCTGCGTCGCTCTCGGGTTCGCTCTCCGGACGCGCGTGGCGTTTGGCGAGCGATACCGCGCGATCGTCCTCGAGGAGTTCTTCGTCGGATTCACCGTCCGAACACGCGACCGCGACGCGAGGTTTCGCGGTGGTGGTCGGCCCGGCGGCGGCGCCGCCGGCGCCGTCCGAGTCCGAATCCGAGTCGCCCTCGCCCGTCTTCTCGGGAACGTCCGCGGGAGGAATGAACCCGCTCTCGAGGCGGCACGACGTCGTCGTGCCGTCGCTATCGATCATGATCAATAATCGATCGATCTCACCCGCGTCGGTCTCCGTCTTCGTTCGAGGCCACGGCCACGGTTCGGGCGCTGCGCGCGAGGCGGCGTCAGTCGTCCGGCGTCTCTCTCTCCCTCGCGTCCCGTCGAATCGAAACCGTCGACGTACCTCTCGCGTGTGTCAACGCATCAAACATCGCCGGCGTCGCGCACGCCCGCGTCACGGCGAACGGGACCGCCACCGCGCGCGTTCTCGCCTTTCTCGGCGTGTCTTTTCTTCGCTCTCTCGGCGTCGCCGTCGGGTCGCAGAGCAAGTAAATGTACCCGCCCTCGTCCTCGCTCGCGCGTCTCGGCGCGATGTCTCTCCACAGGCCGCTTCGCATGAGCGACACGTACGCGCCGTACGCGTCCGAGACGTCCGCGAGCGCGCCGGTTCGCGCGAGCGCGCGTCGAGACTCGACGAGGCGCGCATTCGCAACCTCCTCGTCGGCGGCGCTTCGAGTCGTCGACGCGAGCGAGGCGTCGTCGGAGGCATCGCCCGCGCGCACGACGGCCTCGAACGCGTCGTACGCCATCGTCTCCTCGACGCTCGACATGACGACCGACGAGACGAAATGTGGGGAGACGCGAGAGAGAGGGACGTGTTCATTCGTCGACGCGCGAGCTCGGATTACGACGCTACCGCTATTTAGTTTTCCCCATCGCCGCCATCTTTTTGCGAATGAACGCCGCCTTTAATTTCGCGCGTCTCGCGGTGTCCTCCTCGTCGCGTTGTCGCTTGGCGTCCTCGGCGGCGTCTCGCTCGCGCTCCGTCTGACGCTCGATGTCGAAGACGACGCGTCTCGCCTCGGCGGCGCGCGCGGCGTCTCGCTCCTCCCTCTCTACATCTTCCTCCCACTCCCGTCGCTCGAGCTCGCGACGCATATCGTCCGACATCATGTCCCCACGTCGAATCTGACGCTCGTAAATCGGCGCGTCGTCGTCGTCGCGGTCGTCCGCGTCGGCGTCGGCGCGCTTCGCGCCGAAATCGACGTCGTACGCGTCACCGTCCTCGCGCGCCAGTTCCCCGCTCGACAGTCTCTCGTACAGCGCCGCCTTACGCTCGAGCGCGACTCGCACGCCCTTGGACGATCGATCGATCTTCGCCTCGACGTCTCGCGCCGCGCGCGCGTCCACACCCGCGTTTCTCTTCGCCCGCGCGTCGTCGGCGCCGCCGCTGGCCCTCCTCTTCCCGACCCGTCTCTCGCCCCGCCCCCCGATCGCGAGAGCCCCTCTCGGTCGGCCACCGACGTCGCCCGCGCGCGACGTCGACGCGCTCGCCCCGCTCGCCCGCGCGCGCGCCGTTCGCGCGCGCTCGCGCTCGCTCAACACCGTGGCGCGCAATTTAACCAAACTCTTCTCATTCACGTTTTCGATCGCGCGCGCCGCGCGCGGGAGCGCGGACGACCCGGCGCGCCATCCGTAATCCACCGCGTTCGCGCCTCGCGGCACGTGCTCGTCCCGCGTCGCGTCCATATCGCGTCTCGCGTCGCGAGATGCCGACTAAGAAGTCGTGTTTTTCTCACCGTCAGTCTCCGACGCGAACCATGCGCGACCGCGCGCGCCGCGCGCGCCGTCTCGCGTCGTCGTCGACGACGCGCGCGTTCCTGCGCGTCCTCTGTCTCGCCCGTCTCGCGTTCGCGCGCGCCGACATCCCCAGGTACGCTCGACCTCGTCGTCATCTTCGCTGACTCGACATTCATCGTTGACCGACGCATCGCGCGTCTCGCGCGTCGAGGCGCGTCTTTCGCTCGCGTGACTGACGCCTCGCGACGTTCTCTCGCCGTCGACCCTCCAGAGCGCGCGCTATTCGCGGCGACGCGCTCAGACTCGGGTTCGGGTCGTGTAACAAGGACCATCTCGACATGTCGCTGTGGGACGACGTCGCGCGCGGCGAGTACGACGCGTTCGCGTGGTTGGGCGACGCCGTGTACGCGGACGAGCGCGTGAGAGTGGGGATTAGAGGATCTGGACGCGTGTATAAGGGTGAAGAGGCGCACGCGCGAGCGTACGCGAGCGTCAAGGCGCATCCCGCGTACGCAAAAGTGCGCGCGACGGCGGACGTCTCGGGCACGTGGGACGATCACGATTACGGATTTAATAACGCCGGGAAGCACTGGTCGGTGAAAGAGTTCGCTCGAGAGGCGTTTTTGGACTTTTGGGACGAGCCGAAAGACAGCGAGCGACGCACGAGGGACGGAGGGATTTGGGATTCGGTGGATTACGTCTCGCCGAACGGACGCCGCGCGCGATTGATTTTATTGGATTTGCGTTGGGATTTCGAGGAATCCGACGAAAAGAGTGGAGGGGTGCTGATGAGCGAAAAACAGTGGACGTGGTTCGAAGAGCAGTTGAAAGCCGAACCGAGACCCGAGGTGACGATCGTTGGGTCCGGGATACAAGTCTTGGAGGCGCCGCACTTGTTGTGGCGACCGCTCGCGTTTCTCGGCGAATTCGCGCGAGGCGTCTCCGAGGGATTGGAGAATTGGTCTCGAATGCCTCACGAGAAGCGTCGTCTGTTCAACACGATCGAGCGTCACAGGGCGAACGTGATTTTCATCTCTGGAGATGTCCATCACGGTCAGATATCCGTCGCGCCGTCGGGATGTCACCTGCCGTACAAGACGATCGACGCGACGTCGAGCGGCTTGACGCACACGCCATTTCGAATCACGAAACCGTGGCCGTTTAATTTGATCCTGAACGCGATCACGCCGTCGCACTTTAGAAAGTGGATCTTACCGTCGCACGATCGGTGGACGGACATCAATTACGGCGAGGTGGAGATCGATTGGGACGCGGGCGCCGTTGTGGTGCGCATCAAGGGACCGGGGGGCGCGACGGTGCTCGAAGAGTCTATGCTTTTGTCCGAATTCGACGAGACTGAACCGGCGTACGATCGCAATCAGGAGGGATGCAACGCCATCCTGGACATGACGCCGAACATGCGCGCGTTTACCATAGTTAGATTCTTCGCGTGGCTTCTCTCCGTGTACCTGGCGCGGACGCTCGGACCTGTCTTCGCGTTGGCGTTGGCGTACCGCGCATTGACTCGACGACGCGCGCCGCACGCGAAGAAGGAGTGATGCATGCGATTCGACAACGACGACGACGACGATGGCGGTGGTGTAATACAAGAAACAATAGATAGAATTCACTACAACTTACTCCGTGCTTTATCCGCCGTGAGCGCTCGTACATCGCCTCTTCGCACGTCCCATCCCGCCGCCGTCGATCCCGGCGCGAGTAATCTTGGCGGCTCCACCTCCGGGTTACACCTATACTTGACGAAGTCTTCATCCGTCGCGCCCCTCGCGCGCAAATACTCGTCGTCGATGAGCGTCTGTCCCGTCGTCTGCGGATCGCAACACAAGTGCACGACGCAATCCGCCAAAATGTCCGCCTTTCTCCAGTTGTCCCGCTCGCCGAGCTGAAAATTCTCGCTCGCCGAACTTTCCACGATCGTCGCCGGCCACAACGCGTTTCCAGTGATTCCGTATCGTTCGCCTTCCGCCGCCGCGCCGAGCGCCACCATGCTCATCCCGCACTTGGACATGTAATACGCCGTCTTCGTCTCGTATTCGCGATACGACGTCGGCAACGGAGGTCCCATCGAAATCACGCGTCCGTACCCACCCCGTTTCATCCATCCCAGGCACTCGCGCGTCATCACGAACGCCCCTCTCGCGTTCACCCCCTGAATCAAATCGTACTTTTTCGTCGGCGTGTCCACCACGTCTTGCCACCACAGCGCCGACGCGTTGTTGATTAAAATATCCAACCGTCCGTACTTCTTCACCGTCGTCTCCACGCACGCGACGATCGAGCGCTCGTCCAAGAGATTCATGACGCACGCCAACGCCTCGGCCCCTTCCGAGGCGACCGCGTCGCACTCGGCGGCGACGGCGCGGACGCTTCCTGGAAGATTGGTCGACGTCGACGTCTCCGCCGTCTTGGCCGCGCACACGACGTTGACGCCGAGACGCGCGAGGGCGAGCGCGCACGCGCGACCGATGCCGCGCGACGCGCCGGTGACGACGGCGACGCGACCGACGAGGTCGTCGGCGCGAGGAGGTTCGAGCGGCATGGCGCGAAGTGACGCGACGGACATCGTTCGGACTCGCGGGCGGCAGAGTCGCGCGCGAGGGTGCGAGGGCGCGAGGGCGACGGCGGGGGCGCGGTGAAGATGCTCGTGATCGCGTCGAGCGCGTTCGTGCGCGCGGGAGACGCGTCGGCGACTACGAGGGGAGCGGTGATTCATCTCTGCGTGCTCGGAACTCGAAGCTGTTTGGCGACGACGGCGAGCGGACGCGCGCGATTGGTCGTCGTGGACGACCGCGGGGGCGTGATTCGCGACGATGTCGTCGTCGAGCTCGACGGTGGCGCGGTCGAAGGAGACGGGCGGGTGGAGAGGAGGGCGAGGCGGCCGCCGTATTGGTCGGCGGCGAGAACGCGCGACGGCGCGGCGCTCGTCGGGACGAGCGGGAATTACGTGCTCGAGTGTGCGTACGACGTCGAGGCTGGCGCGAGAGGGGAGAGTGATTGGTTTCAAATAATCGGTGACGCCCTTGGGCCGCACACGGGGTACGTTCGCGACGTTGTCGCGACGAGGGACGGGAGGCGCGCGTGGAGCTGCGCGTGTAACTTTGCGCCTCGATGGAACGCGAGCGGCGACGGGGGGACGTACGAGCCGACGAGCGAGCGCGAGACGCTCGAACTCTTCACCGGCGACATCTTAAGCCTAGCCCTCAGCGAGCGCGAGTGTGAAGGCGTGTTCGTGTTTTGCGGCGTCGCCGATGGTACGATTCGCGCCTTCGACGGCACGAGATCGCCACCGATAGATATGGGCGTCGTCGGAGGCACGTCGTCGACGTTCAGAGGCCGCGTCGCGGCGATGTGCGTCGTTGATGACGAGCTTCTTGTTAGTGGATGTCACGATGGTCGCGTCGTTGTGCACGACGCGCGCGTTCCGAGCGCGCCGAAAATAGCTCAAGGCGAACCGTTACCCGGGAAAGTGCACGACGTGTGCGCGCTCGAGGACGGTCGCATTCTCGTCGCCGGTGAATTCGGTCTCGTGGCGTACGAAAATGCGCGTGGACGCGATGGACGGCTCGTCGTCGTCGACGACGCGTTCGGGGGTGTTCGGTCTGGCGCTCGAGCGCTCGCGCTCGACGAATCGCGCGTCTTCGTCGGCACGGCGTCCGGCGACGTGTTCGCGCTCGACGCGGCGTAGAGTAGGAATATACATAACTATTAGTATTAGTTCACCGCGTATGCCACGCACGCGCTGACTCACAACATTCGAACGATGGCGTCGACGATTTCCTCCGCCGGCGGCGTGAAAAAGTGATCTCTCCGCTCGCAGAGCGTCTCCCTCGCGCGCAATTTCACCGCCAGCGCTCGTTGCATCTCCGCCGGCACGAGGGAATCTCGCGCACCTATCACGCACTCCACCCTCCCACCGCAATTCTCGTGAATCTTGTCGTAATCGAACGCATCCGGCCCAAAGTAACCGCTCGCGCGTTCGTCGGCGTCTCCCAAGTCGTCGTCGTCCCCCGCCACGAGCACGATCCCTCGAAGCGCGTTTCGCTCCGCCACGCGCATCGCGCACACCGCGCCGGATGAATGACCGACGACGACGGACGACGCGTCGCATCGCATCTCGCGCTCGACGTGCGGCACCCACACGTTTCGTCGACACAGGTGCGGGTCCGGCATGGATGGAATCGTTATGCGCACGTCGGCGACGATGCCGCGATCGACGAGCGCGCGCTCGAGCCAGTGATAGTAGTTACACTCCCTCGTCGGCGCGCATCCGCTTCCGGGGAGCACGATGACGTTCATCGACGCGCGGGCGAGCGCGAAAGGGGCGGGCGAGCCGTGTCGAAAAGTAACGAACTTCGGCTGCGGGCGAATGAATGACGTTAAAATGGGTGAATGGGACGCGGCTATCGTCGTGATCGGTGGTGTCGAGGTGGACTCGCTCGTGGAGGATGCTCATTCCATCGGAGCGACGTTTTCGTCGCCGTAGAGCCTGGTGGAAGATTTGGAGTGCTTGCGAACGATCGGCGAGAGGGTGACGGGTTCGCCAGAGGAAATTTGTCGAAAGACTTCGGCGGTGACGGCGTTGACGTCGACCTCGGCGCCGTGTTTTTGAATCTGCGCCAATAAATCTTGAAGTTGCGTCATCGATAATCCAGACGCCTCCGAAGAAGAGGATGAAGATGCGGTCTCGGCGAAGGGGCGTAAGAATTTGTGCGCGAGGATTTCCTTGACGGAGATGCGATTTCTCGGGTCTCGCTCGAGACATCGAGACATCAGATCGATGAGCGCGTGATTCTCGTTCGGTAGAGGCGAGAACACGATCTTATGCCTCGGATCGGTGATGGCGTGGAGCTTTTGAATCGTCCCCGTGATCTTGCTGAACGGGGTGTGCCCATACACCATTTGGTACAGGATGCACCCGAGACTCCAAATGTCGCTCGCGCGTCCCACCTTCATTGGACCGCCGAGCGCGGACGCTTGGCCGTTCAAGATGGCCTCCGGAGACATGTAGTTGATGGTGCCGACTTGGTGATCACGGAGGATGTTGGTGTGATCGGGCGCTTGCTCGGTGTGAATTGCCCGCGCGATGCCGAAATCGATCAACTTGAGCGCGCCCTCCACGAACAAAAAGTTGGCCGGTTTCAAATCGCTGTGCACGATGCGTTCCTCGTGAATCGTGTTCACGGCTTCGACCATTTGCTCGAAATAGAGCCGCAAAAAGTTATCGTCGATCACGCCTCCGTGGCTCTGACGCTGCTTCTCGCGTTTCGCGAGCATGTGCGCGAGGTCGATCTCGCCAAACTCGAGCACCATGAAGATGAGCTTCTCGTTTGGACACACCTCAGCGTCGACGAGCTGAATGATGTTGTCCCTTCCGCGCAACGTCTTGAGAAGTTTGATCTCGTCGATAAATCCAGCGACGGTTTCCGTCTCCTTACCGTCCAAGCGAATGCGCTTCAGCGCCAAAATCTTACGCTTGGGCGAGACGACTTTGAACACTTTGCACGTGCCTCCTTGACCGACGCACTCCAACTTGGTGTACTTGACACCGTTCACGATGACTTTGTTATCATCTTCTCTCGTGTACTTGTTCGCACTCGCCGTCGCTGATCCACTCTCGCCGCGACGATCGCTCGCGGCGGTCGGCGTGTGCTCCGTCGCGTGGCGCCGAGACGGAGGCGCCTTGGGCGGATCCATCGGCGTGTGCTCCGCCGCCGGCGTTCGCTCGACTCTCGACGGCCTAGACGCGCTCAGCGCGCTGTACTTTTCCTTGGCGTTCGCGAGACGACTTCGAAGCGTCACCGTGGCCTCCAGCGCGCTCTGCGGCGGCGGCGGCGGCATCGAGCTTTCAGTCTTGTCGCCTCCTCGAGCGCCGCCGGTGCGCGCGCTGTGATAACTGCTGACGCTTCCGGGCATGGTGGTCGAGGACGTCACGTAATGCGTGTTCGGCGGCTGGTACGCGGGCGCGGGCGGGGCGGGCGCCGTGAACTTTGCCGTCGGCGTCGCCTGCATGTTAGCCAAGGCGGCTGCGCGTTGCGATAAATTTCGAGGCGTCGACGCCGTCGGCGGCTTGGCGAGGTTCGCGTCTCCGTCCGCGACATCCCTGCTAAAACTTCTCGGATTCGTTGGCTTTATCGCCGACGTGTATTGTGGCGCCAACGAACGGAACGGCGTGTGTTGCGTCTGCGGCGCCGGCTCGTATCGCTTACCCTGCATGTCATCGAGCATGCACTGAATCGCCGACGCCGGCTCGGCGCCGTACTCCAACCCGCGCTTTAAAATCTTCACAGCCTTGGCTTCACCCTTGAACGTGTACCCGAACGCCGCCCACTCGCACCAATAAATCGCGTGCTTGTGTCCAATACTACACGACTTGAGAAACTTGAACGTATCCCTCGCGTCGTCAATGTTACTCACCATCTGCTGCCTCGCCAAACCGAGAAATATGCGCACGTAGTTTTCGTCGTTTACGTTACCGCGTCTCGGAATCGTCTTCGTCGCGAGCTCATACAATCTGTGCAAACTCACGCCGTTTCGACTCCCCGCGCTCGCGCTCGGTTTCCCAACCTCCACCGTCGCCGCCGCGTCCGCGTACGTCGCCTCCTCGTTCTCCAAAAAACTCAACCACGCCTCCGGGCTCTGTTGGTTGGCTCGCACCTCGTCCGCGTACGCGTTTCGCTCTCGCCTCAACCGCACCGGCGACGTCGATCCGGGCGCGCTCGCGCAGTACTCCTCCAACAGCGACTCCACGCTGCTCCGCCGACTCGTCGGTCGCGCCACCACCGTCGTCGTCGCCGTCGTCGTCGTCTCCGCGCGCGCCGTCCTCGACTCTCGCGGCGCGCTCTCGCCTCGAGGCGTCATCGCGGATAACGCCCGCACGCGCTCCGCCAGACTCGCCACGCGCGGTTCATACGCCGATCCCGGCGTGTGCGGGACCGTCTCTTCCGCGCGTCCCGCGCGCTCCATCGTCCCGCGCGTCGTCGCCGTCGTCTCGACGTCGGTCGCGTGCCGTTGGTCGATGACCGTCGCGCGCCTTCTCGTCACGGACGCACACGCCGACCTCGTCGTCGAGCGCCGCGCGCCGAGAGCGACACCGTCCGCGTTCTCCTTGTTCGACTCGCCGTCGTCCACTCCCGCGCGCGTCGTCGTCGTCGTCGAGCGCGCGATGGACATCCAGTCGCGCCGGCGTCTGTCGCCGCGGTCGTCCCCCCGCTCGAGGCGCGGGCAGAGGGTCGGGACGAGTCGTGGCTCATCGGATCCACGAATCGATCGATGTCTCGTACTGGATACCTTTCGAAGCCCGTGTGCGTGTGTGCGTGCGCACGCGTGCGATCGACATGTCTACGGGGGTACTCGTGGGTCGTGATCGGTGACATCGTGCTGGTGTATCCTTATGGTTCGTGACCGGTCGCGAGTGGAGTCCCGTCCCCGTGCGCGCGCGCCATCCGCGCGGTGTTGGCGACGCGCGCGCGCGGGTGCGCGACGCGTGCGATGGCGGCCGCGCGCGAGGCCGAGCCCGCGCGCGGGGGCGGCGCTCGCCGTTTGTCGTCCGACGATGCGTCGACGAGCGCGAGCGACGCGCGAGGGGGGCAGCGGACGACGGGGACGGTGCGGGCGTACGCCTCGAACGATGCGCTCGCGCATCGGGTCGAGGAAATCGCGCGCACGACGTGCCGAGGACTCGCGCGGACGCGCGTGTTGGGGAAAACGACGCGCGGGAGGCGTGTCATCGCTCTGGAGCTCGGGACGCACGTGCGCGGGGGTAGGGAGAGCACCGCGATCGTCGGGGCGGATGAGGTGGGGGCGGCGGCAACCGGCGCGGACGCGGACGGCGACGGCGGCGACGGCGGTGACGGGTCCGCGGAGGGGCGGTTACGGTTCGGGTTCATGGGAAACATGCACGGGGACGAGCCAGTGGGACGAGAGATCGCGCTCGACGTCGCTCGGTGGGTGTGCGAGAGAGCGAACGCCGAACCGATTGGCGGCGCCGAGTCGACGGCGGGCGAGTCGGGCGAAGCCGCGGAGCGAAGCATGGCGAGGCGATTGGTGCGCGAGGCGGCGCTGTTCATTATACCGACGGTAAATCCAGACGGTTTCGAGTCGCGAACACGCGAAAACACGAACGGGGTGGATTTAAATAGAAACTTTCCTTACACGGCTTTCAAGTTGCCCAAGACGCTGAGCGGTAGGGCCGGCGCATTGGGAGGCGACCCCGGGAATAACAGCAAACAAGAGAAGGAGACGGAAATGATCATGAGTTGGAGTCGCAAGTGGAGGCTGAATGGGATGCTCAATTATCACGAGGGCGCGCTCGTGGCAAATTATCCCTGGGACGGCAACAAAGACGGGAGCACGACGTACAGCGCCTCTCCCGACGACGAAACCTTCAAGTATCTCGCCAAGACGTACGCCGACGCGCACCCGGCGATGAATCAGAGCGAAGAGTTCGAGGGTGGAATCACGAACGGCGCAGCCTGGTACCCGCTCTGGGGAGGCATGCAGGACTGGCAATACGTCAACACGGGCACGTACAGTTTAACCATCGAGGTGGACGATCGCAAGTGGCCGGACGAGCGCGAGCTTCAGCGCATCGTCGACGAACACGTGCAATCAAGCATGACGACGTGCGCTCGAACGCTCTTCGGATCTGTGAGAGGATTCGTGCGCGATCAACGCGGCAAGGGCATAGCCGGAGCCACGGTGGCCGTCGGCGACGACACTTTACCCGTCACCACGGACGGTCTCGGCTTCTTCTCAAAGCCGAGCGCGCCCTCCGGCCTTCCGACGAGAATCACCGTCACGCCACCCACTCGACCATGGGTTCGATATCCAACCTTCACGTCCACCATTGACACCATCGATCCCCTCAACGGCGCCTCGCTGGACGTCGTCATCGTCCCGTATCCATTCACCGCTGTTCGTCTCCTTCGAGCCGCCGTCGGCATCATCTTCCTTCTTCTGGCGATCGCCGGGCTCAGGATGCGCGTCCTTCGCCGAAGACGACGCGTTTTCGCCCTTCAAGAGTCGCTCGCCGACAACCGGGACATCGAAAAAGCCATCGCCAATCGCCGCGGCGCCAATCGATCATCCCCTGCCACGACGCCTCGCGTCTCGTAGTTTTTCGCGTTGTAGCAATTCAGTGAGTCATTCTTCGCGCGCGCGACTCGTCTCCGTCGATCGACGCGTCCCCGAGCGCGCGCTCGAGGCCTCCACTCAGAAAGAGGACTATTCGCCAATCGTGAACCAAGAACACAATTGTGAACCAAGAACACAACACCAACACCTTCAGATGGGCGACGATTGATTCATCGTGCGACGGCACACGCGCGCGCGTCGAGCGTCGAGCGTCGATTCCAGCGCGCGCGATCGCGATCGTGATCGTCCACCTCTGGTGCGCGCGAGAGCGGAGACGCGAGGCGAGCGACGCGAGAGTCGAGACTCGAGGCGACGAGGGGCGCCGCGCGTAACACGCAAATCGAGCGCGTTCGGGGCGAGCGGACGCCATGGCGGAGGCCAAGGCCAGGTTTAAGACTCTGCGAGGATGGAACGCAGATAAGTATCAGTTCGATGTGCGCGCGCACAGCGCGTACAACGTGTTGCCGGGCACGCAGAGGTTGAAATTAATTTGGAAACGTGGGTCCAAGAGAGCAGAGACGGGCGTGGCAAAGGTGGAACGTGGCGAGGCGGTGTGGGATGAAACGCTGACCCTCGCGGGGTCGATGTTCGTCAATCCGAAGACTGGAATGTACGAGCGCAAGCCCACGCTCTTCGTGCTGCAGGCGATGGACGAAGATGGGACGCCGGGGACGACGTACGCCGAGGCGACGTTGGATCTATTGGAGTTCGCGCTCAACCCGGGTCGTGAACTCTCGCAGACGGTTCCGCTCAGGCAAGGGGACGTGACCATGCTCACGCACTTACAGTTTTCGTTGACCGCAACGCCGTTGGCGGAGAACGTGGCGCCAAGCGAGGTGTCGAGCGTGCTGAGCGCGGCTGATCTCGCCGAGGTGGCCACGCTTGCCGCCGCGAGCGGGGCACCGGAACGCGCGGCGACGACCACCGTCATCGGAGATCACGAGGATGAAGACTATTTCGATGAAGGGTTACCAGAGAAGGCGAAATCCGATGACGAGGCGACGTCGGATAAAGATGAAGCCTTCAAGTACTTTGACGAGCGTCTGGCATATCACATAGAAGATGAAAACGAAGAGCTCCCTCCACCGACCGCCGAGGAGCTTCTGAGCGGTGTCGACACAGAGGGAGGAATCGTGCCTGGAGTCAAGATGATGCGTTTGATCGTCGGTAAAAAGTGCAAGATTTTTGTTCGTGGCCAAGATAACTTTGGCAACACGAGAACGACTGGTGGCGATAACGTTGAAGGTGTTTTGGTAGGACCAAATGGACAGCGCGGGCTTGTGAGCACTAAGGATCACGGCGATGGATCGTATCTTCTAGAGTTCACATGCATGCAGCAGGGTGTTTGGACGCTTCGTACGCGTTTCAACGGGCGTCTCAGTATGGAACGTCACAAGCTCATTGTATCGTTCGGCCCGCTTATGGCTCAAGATGTTCGGATTCAGATGCCCAAGCCCCCATTCAGATGTGGTGCTTACACGGACTTGCAAGTTGTCGTCGAACGACCCGAAGATGGACGTATTCTTACCGGTGCAGAGGCGTTCAACGTGCGTCTCATTTCTCCGGCCGGCCTCTCCATTGGTGTCCCGCTCGACATCAAGCCGGGTACGACTGCCGCCATAGCGCGCATCAACTGGCCCGAAGTTGGTGATCACAAAGTGGATGTCCGTCTCGATGGTGAATCCCTTCGAGGCTCACCCATGCAAGTCAAGGTTGTGCCGGAAGAGTTGTGTCTGGCCGCATGCCAGCTTCAAGGACCTGGTGTGCATCGCAGCACTGCGGGTATTAGATCGACGTTCGTCATCGAAGCGCACGATAATCGAGGAAATCGTCTACTCAGTGGCGGCGCACCGCTTGCGCTGTTGATTCGTTCGTCTAACAATGAAGAGTACAGGGGTGAAATTGTAGATTTTGGCAACGGAACCTACGAAGCTTCGTACACGGTCAGAGTTGCCGGTTTCTACGAGTTATCTATCGCTATATTCGGCGAGGAGCTCGTTGTCAAGGGTATGTGTGAACCGGGTAAAGCGGTCGTAGCGGGATGCGAACTCGTGGGTGATGCTGGGCTCGACTTGGAGGTTGGCGGCTCGGGAAGATACAGCATTATTCGTCACGATGCGTACGGTAATCGAGTCCCTACTCGCCAGGGCCAAGTCAAGTTCAAGGTTGTCGCGGATGGGCCAGGGCCATCCACTTGTTCAATTATTGACAGAGCTGACGGAGTGAGCGATGTCGATGTCACTACATCAGTCGCTGGTCGTTACTACGTGCAAGTCACCGCCGGTGATCAGGAACCAATTCCAGGCTCACCATTCGAAGTCATCGCGTACCCCGGACCAGCTTCGAACAACACGAGTGTCACAACTGTTTTTGGCGCTCAGCTTGCATCAAGCGACAGTGATGTCCTTGTGGCGGTTGCAGGTGAAGAAGTGTCGTTGGCTGTCGCTCCGCGAGACATCTACGGTAACGTCACCGTGTTTTCCAAAGCTGCGATGATTACCGCGTCGGCGACATCAGCAGGCGTTGTGACGGCGTTTGAAGAGCGCACGGGCACGAGGCAAGAAGTTCTGTTGTTTGCAACGTTTAGATTGGCCGGATCATACTTGCTGCAGGCGAAAATTGGTGATAAGATGTTGGATGGTTATCCGAGGATTCTCACCGTCGTGTCAGCGGCGACCGAACCGCGCAAGTGTATTTTGTTCGGTGAAGCACTGCAAGGTGTCAGATGCAATCGTATAACCACGCTCACCATGCACGCATCGGACAAGTTTGGAAATCTGAGATCGACCGGCGGAGACGTTGTCGACGTTAATCTGTGCTCGCCCGATGGCACGCACGTCGTCGCGGCAAAGGTGGACGACCACTCTGATGGCACCTACGGTGCTAAGTTCAAGTTACAACGTCCGGGGACCTGGGAAATTCAACTCGTTGTCAACGGTCGCGGTGGCCGCACGCAAGTGAACGAAGTTAAGTCCTATTTTGCCGGCGTAAAGGCGAACGAATGCACCTTTTCAGGTATGGGTTCGGATGGCATCGAGGGTGTGGTGTGTTTCAAATCGAGCAGCATAGTCATTGAGCCGATCGACTTTGAGCAAAACTCTCGCCTCATGAGCGGGAAAGAAGCCGTCGGCGTGCGCATATTGACTCCATCGGGAGGAATAAGCTCCGTCGATCTTCATTTCAGAGACGGGAGATACCACGGCTCGTACACGTGGACGCAGCCGGGACAGCATACCGTTTCAGTATCGCTTGACCAAGAAGCAATCGTAGGATCCCCTTTTTCTGTTGAAGCGATGAGCGCGTTGCCTCAGATTGCTGAACTTGAGAACATGACAATCGCTGAGATTGCGGAGATGCTACCAAAACTTAGTAATGAAGGCGCTTCGCAAGCACTGCAGTCTCTAACGCCGGACAAAGCGGCTGAGGTTTTGGTTGGAAACACTCCAGAATCGACTGTTCGTATGCTGTCTCAAGTGTTTCCTGGAGATGTCGCAGAAATTCTCAGTTGTATGCCGGATGATTACGCAGCGGCGGTTCTGAGTTGTATGCCGAGCGAGCGTGCCGCGGAAGTGCTGGGCACGATGCAAGCCGCTGATACGACGAAACTTTTACTCAGCATGAAGGTTACGGAGATCGGTGAAAAGTCTGAAATGTTTGCCGATGTGATCTGCGGCATGAAAAAGGAGGACATGTTGGACACGGTCCGTTGTTTCATGAATTCAAAATCGGAAAAGGCCTTAAGGTCTATTCTCGATAAAATGCCGGCGCGAGTCGTGGCAGAAATGACTACTGAGTTGAACACAGATGAGAGCTCGAAAATTCTTTCCGGGCTTTCCCACGACCGCGCGGCGGCGGTCGTTTCGAAACTCCCAGAGGACCAGCAAGTAAACGTTCTTGGTAGGCTCGGCGGCGATTCCATGTTTCAAATGACCAAGGGATTGTTTGCCGCTTACAAGATCGACAAGTCTGCATCGTCGCAAGAGCGAAACAAAACGAAAGCCGAAGCGATCGACACTGGTCGCCGCCTCGCGCCGGCACTCGCGCGCATGGCTGAGTCAGAACTCTGTGAAATTTTCAAGTCGGCGTCCCCGGAGCACATCTCTGGCGTGCTATTCGCCCTCGTAGAAGACAAACGGCGTTCCGTACATTCTCTAGCAGCGGCGCGCCCTGTCGCGCAGATGCTGGATAGCGGTACGATTGAATGGGGCGACGGAAGCACTTCGGTAGTGGACGAAGCTGGGACGTCCATTCTTCACTCGGACGGCACCGTAGCGGAGCTCAAAGAGGATGGTACGATCATAGACAACGACGGACAAGTGCTCAAGCTCAGATCTGACGGTATCATCACAGCTGACGGGACCGTCCTTGGTGAGGATGGTAAGATCACCGCCGGACCTTCCGGTGCGGTTCACTTGTATAGATCGTTGGAGGCCACACAGTGCCCGGATACTATGATTGAAGTCGTCAATTTTTGTCCGCCGGGCACTGCGGGCGAAATTCTCATCGATCTCACGCAAACAGAGCTCCGCGAGACGCTTGCACCCTTGAGCGCTGCAGAACAGGCGAAGATCATTATCGAGGTCGGTCGCTTGTCGCCTTCGCAGGCAGCGCGCGCTGTATCAATTCTTAGTCACACCGAGGCTGCGTCGGTAGTTAGCATTCTAGTCAATCCTGGTTCGAGCGGGCGATGCGATGAGCCATTCATGGGTCCATTCTTAGAGTTGTTGTCGCCGCAAATTCTGCGGAACGTCGAGCCTGCGACTGCGGTTGGCGGTGCTCTTGCGACGCATCTTTCGCCGACATCGGCGGCAACTGTTCTACACAAGCTTGAACCGATGGATGTCTCGCGAATCATCGAAGGCATGAGCCCGGCCGAAGTTCGGCAAGTGCTCGAAGCGAGCGCGGCGCTGCTGGCTGGAAACGGCAAGGCTGTGAGTGATACTCCACTCGTCGCAGCCTTGGTACCGTATGTATCTGGGATGGATAACAGTCAAGCGGCGGCGTTATTAGAGAGCTTACCGCAAGACATGGCAGTGGGCATCATGATGTGCACGCCGGAGGAACGTGCCAATGAAATCATGGAGCACACTCGAAGAAGAGATCTCAAGGAGCGCGTTGAGAACAAGTCGTTGATTCATCTCGACGCTTGTACAATCGTCAACCTTCGCGGTGCCGTCGCCGGTGAGTCGTCGACGTTTATTTTAGAAGCCCGCGAGCGAGGTGGCAATAGAATCAAGTTTGGAGGCGGGCACCTGACTGTGTCCACCAAGCTCTGGAACGCGCCGGGACCTGGAATCGAGGTCGGAACGGTTCATGACAGAGGTAACGGTGAGTACTTGGTTCAGTTTACCAGTTCTCTCGCTGGTAAGATCGCAGTGATTGTCGAAACAGCTGGCCAATCTCGAACTTGGGATGTGAACATCGAAGCGTCCGACGTCGTCATTTCAAAGTGTACGATCGAAAAGAACGGCTTGGAAGGCTGGACCGCGGGCACCCCAGGTAAGGTTCTGTTGACTTTGCGGGATCGTTTCGGCAACTTTGCCCACTCGACGAAGAGTATTCTTGAGTTTGAGGCGCGCGCGTCTGGTCCGGGTGGCGTAAACGTCGAGCGTAACATGTTGGACGACGGGCGTATTGAGTTCGTCTTGAACACAACGGTAACGGGTATTTACAAAATCGCCGTCTCTTGTCTCGATACCAAGGAAGACTTGAGTGGATGTCCGTTCGAGGCTCGCATGGGCACTGGCACGCTCTCGCAGGCGGGATGCACCGCGATGCTGCAATCTCTCACGAGCTCTACCAAGGGCCCGGGAGCGAAAGTCGCCGCGTTCGGCGCGTGCGCCGCCATGGCGGGTGAGGAAGTGACGTGCGTCGTCGAAGCTCGCGACCGGTACGGAAACAACACGACGTTTGCCGGAGAAAACGTCACAGTGGTGGCGTATGGTCCCGCACACTTACCTGCCGAACGACCGTTTGAAGTCGCGGACGTCAGAAGTGGCCGCATGGCTCTTCGCGCCATTTTTCCTCGCTCAGGTAGCTACACGGTTTCCGTCACCGTCGACGGCATACCGATCGCGTCATCTCCGCTCATTCTGCACGTTTTTCCGGGAGCATGCGAAACGAGCAGAGCTGTCTTGCGCGGTGATGCTCTCAACGGTATCGTCGCGAGTAAGATCACGAGCCTTCTCGTGCAAACCGAGGACAAGTACGGTAATCACTGTCACATTGGCGGCGACAGAGTCAATCTCTCAATGTCGGGTCCCAACGGAATCAAGGTCAACGCTCTGGACGTGAAGGATAACGAAGATGGGACGTACTCGTTCTCGTTCATCGTCCCGCAATCGGGACGCTGGACCATTCAAGCCGTCGTCAACGGGCGCGTGGCCAAGGAGAGCACCACCGAAGTCGTGGTGACGTATGGTCCGCTGCACGCGGCGGCATGCGTGCTCAAGGGCGGCCCGGGCATGAAGCGAACGGAAGTGTGTGGCGCTCAGCGCGACATTTACTTGCAAGCGCTCGAGTATGACGCGAATGGTCGTGGCATGAGCGGTCAAGAAGCCATCACCATGCACATGATCACACCTAGCGGGGCGACGCATACGCTCCCGGCGGTGTTTGCCGAAAGAGGCTCTCGCTACAAGGCGACGGTGCGCTGGTGGGAAGTTGGTCGCCATGAAATCGTCGCCGCCGTCGGTGGAGAACCTGTGGTCGGGTCACCGTTCGTCGTCGACGTCGAAGCTCAAGAGGTGAGTCTTCCCATGTGCCGACTCTCCGGTCCGGGTCTTCAAGGCGCCGTCGCCGGCGAGCGAGCGACGATTCTCATCGAGTCGAGAGACGAGCGTGGGAACAGACTGTTCAACGGCGGCGCTCAGATGGGCATCGCCGTGCGCTCGGGAGGAGAAACTTTACGCGGCAAAGTACAAGATTGCGGAGATGGAACGTACGAAGCGAGCTACATCGTCGAGCGAGCTGGGCCTTTCGAACTGTCTCTCTTCCTTGGCACCGAGGCGGCGACGTACCGCGCCGTGTGTAAACCGGGTCGCGTCGATTACGCCAAGTGTCAAGTCGACGGCGTGACCAACGGTGTGTGGATCGCCGGCGAACAGTTGACCCTCACGGTGACTCGAATGGATCGCTTCGGCAACAGAATCACCAGACGCGAAGGTTTGGCTCCTTTCTTCGGCAAGGCGATAGGTCCAGGCGAAGTAACGAGTCAATCGGTAGAACTTGGCAACGGCACGGCGGAGATTAAGCTTTACGGCACGGTCTCGGGCACCTACCAACTCGGCGTCTACGTCGCCGATACGCCCATTGTACCGTACGCCAACGAAGAAGCGGCGGCGCTCATGGAGGGTGAGCAACTGATGCTCGAAGAGAATAAGAGCGAGCATTCTTCCAAAAAGTCCGCCAACACGAAGGCCGATTCAAAGCTCATCGGCTTGCGCACAGACTCCCTCGCCGGTACTGTTCGTTCGATCTCGAGGAGTGACGCCGGTTCGGGCAAAGCAGCGGTTGGCGTACAACCCGCGGTACTCATCGATGGTGAAGACGTGGAGGCGATGAACGAAATAGAATTGCCGAAAATTACCAAAATGGACGGCATCACCATGGTGCCGCTCCCGCGCGGCTTGTTCGAGATGAACTTGAATCCTGCGGTGGCGATGCCCAACTGTTGCGAACTCGAAGTCATCGGGGGCACTCGCGCGGATAACTCTTGGATCGCTCCCGCGGGTGACGAGGTCGTTGTGCGCGTCATCGCGAGAGACAAGTACAAGAACGACACGCATTGGGAGGAGGGTCAAAACATCACCGTCGAGGCGCTCGGGCCAGAGTTTTTGAGTTTTGCCGCGCACGGCACAACGAGCTTACAGAACGAGTTCGTGGCTAAGATGACCCGTGCGGGTACGTTTGAATTGCGCGTTCTGTGCGACGCACTCCCGGTGTGCTGGAGAGCTATGCAAATCATCGCCGGTTTTACATTTCCGCCGCGCTCCATCTTGAGCATGGACGGTTTGAAGGATGTCAAGACGGGGGACATCGTCCGTTTGACTCTTCGCACGGTGGACAAGTACGCCAACCTTCGCTTGAGTGGTGGCGACACCGTGCAAGTAGTGTTGCAAGGTCCCAATGGTGCCCTCGCTCGTCAAGTGAGCGTGACAGATCATCAAGACGGCACGTACGCGTTGGAATTCCAGGTCACGGCCGCGGGACGGTGGATTCTCAACACGCGAATCAACAGCGTCCTTCACACGGATGGCGGCATATCTTTCGTCGTCGCGTTTGGTACGCTCACCGCGGAAGAAGCCGTGCTCGTCTTTGATCCTCCGTTGCCTGCCAACGCCTCGGTGGAGTGCGGACAAGCGAGCGATTTACGAGTGTACGGATTGGGCTGGGAGACGAACAACCGCGTCATGACTGGATTGGAGGCGGTGAGCGTTCGACTCACTCATCCGTCTGGGTCACAAGAGGCCGTTCCCGTGACGCTGGCGCAGGACAATAAGTGCTACTCGGCGAAGATTCGTTGGCTCCATCCAGGTGTGCACTCCGTGAACATCATGCTTGACGGCGTCGTCGTGCCGGGGACGCCGATCAGGACGAACGCCGAGGGTAAGAGACTCGCGTTGATATCTTCGGCGCTCATCGGTGACGGTGCGACGACGTGCGTCGCCGGCGAGGACGCGCACTTCAAGCTCTTGGCGCGAGATTACGGTGGAAACACCATCAGCAAGGGCGGCGCGGATGTGACCATCGGATGCCGAGCGCCGGGTCGAGAGCCCATCGAGGGCGTCGTCGTCGATAATGGCGATGGAACGTACAATTGCACGTACTCGAGTATCATCGCCGGCGACGTTGAAGTGATTTTGACGTCCACGGAAGGGACGAATCAGACAAAACGCTTGCTCAACGTCAAGTGCGAAGCCGCCGAATGTGAAATCGACGAGTGCCGTGTCGATGCCGGAAAGATGATGTTGCTTTGGAATGCCGGCGACGCGGGTCTCATTCGCGTCCAGCGCCGCGATATGTACGGCAATCCGACGACGAAAAACACGGCGAGTGGTCTCAATCGTTTTGCTGCCGAAGTCGTCGGTCCGGGTTGGGCCGACTGCGAGGCGTTGGAGCTCGGAGACGGTTCTTGCGAATTACGTCTCGTCGCACAAGCCGCCGGCTCGTACGACATCTCCATTGTCGCGTTGGCAATCGATGAAGACACGATGACTCCGCTGGACGTTCCGTCCGTCGAAGTCACCTCTTTCAGTGCCATCGTGAGCAGTCAGGAGACGTTCCCTTCGAGTTGTGTCGCTCGCATGGCTCTCATCAACGCCGGCGGCGAGGAGACGCTCGCCGATGTCGACGCAGACATCACGCTTCCGTCCACCATCATGGCTGGCGATCAGATCGCCATGCACGTCTTGGCCCGCGATTTACACGGAAACACCACCAACTGGCTCGGTGGCGAGCGAATCGCGGTGCACGCCAGAGGACCGACTGAGATTCCGTTCATACCGAGCGAAAGCGTCGGTTCCTTCACGACGACCATCACGGCTGCCGGCGCGTACTCAGTCGCCGCGCTCGTCGGTGACTGCGCGTGCAACGGCTGGCCGAGAATCTTACAAGTCGTCGCGGGTCCGTGTAACCCGGACAAGTGCACCGTGAGCGGCGACGCGCTCGGCACGTGCACCACGGCGACGCCGATTTCGCTTCTCATGCAAGCGACGGACGAGTACGGCAATCCGCGCTCGCTCGGCGGTGATCTCATCGAAGCCGTGTTGATGAACAAGGACGAAGGTACCATCAACATCCGCGTCGTCGACAACTCGGACGGCACGTACACGCTCAATTTCGAACTCGACATGCCCATCGAACACGAATTGTGGATCTCCGCCAACGGCATTCGTGAAAAGCGCAGTCGGTACAGTTTGCTCCCGAGCCTCGGCGCGCTGCAGGCGTCGGATTGCGTCATCAGCGGGCTCAGCGGCGAAAGACTCCTGCTCGCCGATAAGTCGACGCTGTTCGTTCAACCGTCCAACCCGAGTCGCGTGATGAGCGGACGAGAGGCTGTCGTCGTCACCGTGCACCTACCGAGCGAGATGAGTTTCAACTTGCCGCTCAAGTTTGACGAGTCAACGAGAAGATTTACGTGTCCACTCTTGTGGGTGGAAGTTGGCGACCATCACATCACGGTGACGCTCGCGGGCGAAGTCGTCCCCGGATGTCCCTTCGTCGTGCGCGTGCACGATCCCGACGAAGAGCTCGGCGAGATTGAAGACGAGCCCCAGGAATCCAACGCCATGTCCATGGTTCCCGCCGATAACTCGTTCGGCTTCGTGTACACGAACGACTCGAAAACAATCGCCGCGGCGAGAGAAACACAAGAGGAACAAGAAGAAACTGAAACTGAAGACGCGCAAGGTGGCGAAGGCGAAGACGACGAAGTAGAGGAAGAGACGTTCATCTTTGGCACCGCGTTGAATCCACCGCCGCCGCAGCAAGTCGACTCCACGGTGGCAATCATTCGCAAGCTGGACCTCGAGGATGCTGGCGATGCCCTGTCCGACATGCGAGGCGAGGTGGCGGCGGCTGTGCTTCAGCGCATGAACCCGCAAAAGGCGGCGTGTGCGGCGGCGATGATGTCGCCGTCGGAACTCGGCACCGCGGTGACGTTGATGCGTGAAGAAAGCGTCGTGTCGATGCTTGTCGAGGCGCCGCCCGCCGCGCGCGCGTCCATCATCGAGTCTCTGCCGCCGGAAGCGGCGGCGCAAGCGCTCAATTGCATGGATCCGCGCACTGCGTCGCTTTCGCTCAACAAGCTCATCGACGCCAACGTCGCGGCGGCGATCCTCTCGAAAATGAAACCGTCCCACGCGGCGCAGATGCTCGAGTTTATCAACGCCGACTTGCAAAAGCAAATCTTCCTGGAACTCGATCCGGAGAGCATGTGCAGCATCATCACGGCTGCCTACGATCCGGTGCAGCCAGATTCTACGAGAAGAGGCATTCATTTGACTCCAGAGAGCGTCAGCATCATCTTTACGACAATCGCGCCCGAGGTGTGTGCGAAAATGATTCGTCACATGCAAACAGATGCGCTCGGATGCGAACTCGCCGCGGGCGCGATGCAACGCGCAACGCGCACGCATCCACGTGCGGTTGAAAACATTCTCGCGATGACGCAGATGACGGCGACGGACGGCGGTGCGGCGATCAAAGCGGCCGTCTTACGACAGCCAGGAGGCGATGAAATCGTCGCAAACGCGGAATCGAGCATCAGGAAGGGGGAGATTGAAATTCCGGCGCCTGTCGTCAAGACGAAGACGCCCAAATTTAGATGGGGAGGGACCGGACTCAAACCGAGCAAGACTGCGTCTGAAAGAGCGGCACGGTCGCTCTCTGGTATGGCACCGAAGGTTTCCGCGCAAGCGCTCGCGGATATGCGTCCCGGCGCCGCGGGCGCCGTGCTCGCGGCGATGGATTCCGAACACGTCTCGAGCATCATCTCCGTCATGGGAGCCGATGTCTTGGCGAACGCCATCGGTAGCATGGACGCGGAGGACGCGCTTCGTGTCATCGTTGGATCCAGCCCGAGCGTTCGCGTCACCATCGTCGAATCGTTACCCGTCGGCGCGCAAGGTTCCATCTTGAGCATGTTGCCCGCAGAGGAAGCGGCGGATTTGCTTCGAGCGATGGATTCGAGCGCCGCGTTGGACGCCGTCCACGCCATGAGCGCGCGAGCAGCGGCCATCGTTTTACAAGAGCTACCCGAGGAACAAATGTCCAACTATTTACTCGCGCTTCCACCGAGCACCGCGTCGCCAATCTTGGCGAAAATGTGCGCGACGGAGCCCGGACTCAAGAGCGCGTCGCACGCGCTGAAAATTCTGAGCGAGACGAACCCCGACAAGGCGACGTCTCATCTCAGCGGCATGTTACAGCGCGACGCCAAGAGCACCGCACAGGTATTCTCGAGCTTCATCGTGCACAGTCAAGGAAAGGTGTTGAGTTCGTTTAACGCGAAGGATGCCGGTAAAATGCTCCAATTCTTGGGACCGCAGAACGCCGCGCAAGCGCTCATCGAAGCCGTCGACGGCGGTACCAACGCGGCGGTGGCCGCCGTCGCGTTGGAGGCACTCGCGCGTCTCGGCGTTTGGCCTCCGAGCGTCGACGTTCCGCGTTTCGGCGTCAAGGTTCGAGGTCCGCTCGCGGACGTGCTCTTGGTCATGTTTGAACTCAATCCCGAACATTCGGCGCTCGTGCTCACGGCGCTCGATCCTCAAGTCAGCGCCTCGGCCATCGGCGCGATGTCTCCGGCGACGGCTGGCACGCTTGCGAGCGCCATTCCGGATCCGAAGATTGCTGCACTCTTGTTAGAGTCCATGCCGCACGCTAAACGTGCAGCTATGATCATCAAGATGCGTCCTCACCCCGCCGCGGACGCCGCGTCCAACATGTCAGTCGAACACGTCGTCGCCATCATCACGACGCTGTACGAAACGCAAGATCCCGCCACGATGGTCATCGCCAACGATATCATCTCTAAAATGGACTCCTTCAAGGCTGGTTCCGTCATCGTCATGCTCAAGGAAGATTTCGCCGTGCGCATCCTGTCCGCGCTCCCCCCGCTCGTCGCCGCCGATATGATTTCGAGCGGCGGTTTACCGAGCGACAAGGCGGGCGAATTGCTCGATCGCGTCAAGTTGGATCAGGCGGAGAACGTTCTCTCAGCGCTCCCTCCGAGTCTCGCGGAAGAAGCTGTGGAAAAGGTATCGAGCACCGAACTCAAGGCAAAGACAGCGTCGCGCACCGTCGTCCATCTCACCTCTTCCCTCGTGAGCGGACCCGGATGCGAGGAGTGCGTCGCCGGCTTGGAGACAAAGTTCATCTTCGAGAGCGCCAATCCCGGCGGCGTCCGCATTCACAAGGGCGGCGCATCGTTACATTGCGACATTTATCATCTCACGTTCAAAGCGAAAGACAACTCAAACGAGGTGGAGTACATTCGAGGGCAAGCTCAAGAGGTGAACGTGCAAGACATGATGAACGGTTCGTACGAGTTTACGTACAAGGTTGACAAGGCGGGCGAATATGACGCCGTCATCACCTCGGCTGGACAGACGCGCACGGTAAGAATCAAGTGTAAACCCGCCGTGCTCGATCCAACGCAGTGCGCCGTCGCTCCGCTCGACGAGAACACGAGGTGGCGCGCGGGTGACGTGCTCGTTGCCAAGGTGCTCTGCCGCGATCGTTTCGGAAACGACGTCGCGCCGCCGAAGAGCGGAGACGCCGCCGTCGATTTCGTCCTCCTCGCCGACGGAGAGGGTCCGAGCGTCGTCGAGGCTGAGATCGTGGACGATCCATCCGGCGTCGGCGCGCTCGCGAAATTCCGCGCCACCGAGAGCGGCAAGTACACGCTCCGCGTCTTCACCGCCGACGTCACGCGACAGTGGTGGGGCGGGGTGCAGCGCGAGTGCATTCAGGGCGCGCCCATCGAGCTCGTCCTCGAGGCGTCCACCGCGGACGCGTCTCGGTCGAGCGTGCAACTCAGCGGTATACGCGAGCGAGGTGGAAGCATGTTGCTCGGATTGGCCGGAAGACAGATGGCGGTCGTCGTCTTTGCGCGCGATCGATTCAACAACGAAGCCGTCTTTGACAAAGAACGGCTGCGCGTCGACGCCGTCGGCGTCACGAATTCCGTCTTTGCTCTGTCGTCCAAGGAAGCGGGCGAAGTCATGTTTACGAACGCGTTGCAACGCGCGGGGACGTATTCGTTGCGAGTGACGGTGGAAGGTAAGGCTGTACACGGGTTCCCGCGTAATTTGCAAGTCGTGGCGGCGCAAACCGATCCTCGCTTTTGTTCGATTCGAGGCGACGCGTTGAACAGGGTCATCGCGGGCGAAGTGACCAAGGTGCTCGTGAACGCGTCTGATCGGTATCAAAACGTCTGTTTAGAGGGCGGTGATCGCTTGACGGCGCGTCTTCTCGGACCCGCGGGTTCGATCGACGCCGACACGTCCGATTTCGGCGACGGTACCTATCGTCTCTCCTTCGTCGTGCCTCGCGCGGGCGAGTGGAAGGTTTTCCTCGCCGTCAACGGCGTCGAAAATCCAAAACCCGCCACGACCTTCATCGCGGGTCAGGGTGGGTTGACGTCGAAGCAGCTCATGCTCATCCCGGCCGATAAGCGCGACGAGTTCATCGTTGGCTCCGAATCAATCTTTTACATTCAGTCGCTCGATTACGAAATCGGCGGGCTTGAAGTTAACGGCCACGAAGCGGTGTGCCTGCGACTCATCACGCCGTCTGGTTTGTCCACCATCGTGCCGCTGCGTCTGACCAAGGACAAGGCGCGATACCAAGCGGTCGTAGTGTGGCCGGAAGTCGGCGCGCACTCGCTCGTCGCGGCGTTGAACGGCGAAGTCATCGTGGGATGTCCATACTCGGTGCAAGCGGCGGCGGCGCAGGTTTCGTTGCCAGGATGTAAAATCACCGGCACCGGCTCGACCAAGGCGGTGGCTGGAGAGCGAGCGACGTTTAACATCGAGGCTCGGGATGCGCGCGGCAACCGCATGATGTGCGGCGGTGCGAGCATCAGTGCCGTCATTCAGTCCTCTATGACGCCGGGACGCTCCATCAAGGGGAGCATTCTCGACCAAGGCGACGGGACGTACGTGTGCAGTTACACCATCAACATGGCTGGTCCGTTCACGATCACCGTCTCTTCGCCGTCGTCAACGGCCTCGTTATCGGCGACGTGTGTCCCTGGTCCCGCGGACCCCGCTTACTGCAGAATCGACGCGAGTCAAGTGAGACGAATCGAAGCCGGCGCCAGCGGCGTCGTAAAGGTTCTGCGCGCCGACCGCTTTGACAACTTGATCCCCGCGGGTGCAGATTTGATGCCGTTCCGAGTCGAGGCGACGGGCGTCGGCCCCGCGGATGTCGAAACTGTCGAAGCGGGCAACGGTTCCGCCGAGATTCGCTTCGAAGCTCGTGCGGTGGGCCGCTACACGCTCTACGTGTGGAGCGGTTTCAAGCGCGAGCCCGTCTTGGGATCGCCGTGCGAGATTCAAGTCTTGCCGTCGCAACCCGCCGCAGCGGCGTGTAAAGCGCTGCTGGAAGGTGCCGAGTTCAAGGCGCAAGGCGTGTACAGCGCTCAAGCCGGTGCCGTGGTCACGGTTCGAATGCAGCCGCGAGACAGATTCGGCAACTCCACCGGATGGAAGGAGTGGCAGACGCTCACCGTCACCGCGAGCGGCGCCGAGGACATCGTGTTCGATGAAATCGACGACGACCATACGTCATCGCGCGGTGTTTTCCGCACAACGTTCGCAAAAGCGGGCGCGTACGTCATCTGGATCACCGTCGGAGGTCAGACAATCGTCGGCTGGCCGCGCGTTCTGCAAATCATCCCGGGCACGACGAACGCCAACGTGTCCAGTCTCCGCCCAGAGTCTGACACCATGGCCCTCGCGACCGAGCTGGTTCGTCACGGTGGAAACGATGCATCACTCATCGATGCTCTCGGCCGCCAGTCCGTGGATGTGGACAAGCTTCGCGGCGAGATGATCGTCTTGAGGGAAAAGTTGGCGTCGTACGAGCGCGCTGAGCACGCCACGGGTCAACACGCTATCATCGATCCCAACGCCGAGGCACTCACCACGCAACAAGTCCAAAAACAAAACGACAAAACACTCAGACTCATGGTGAACGAAACCGACTCGGAAGCCAACACCGTGGCCTCGGAAGAGGATTTCGTCGAGGCGACCGACGCCGACTTGTTCCCCGACCAACTCGATGAACCCGCAGCCGCCGAGGATGAGTTCACGGACGCCAAGGCGGCACCATGAGCGACGCCCGCACTGTTCACGCGCGGAACGAACACGGGCGCGTGTATTTTACCACTCTACACTCGTGTAATAAAAACACCCAATCTTTACACGCACAATCGCCGACCGATCGCTTGGTACCTTATCACCGATTCGTGTTCGAGACGATGGGCGTCGATTGAGAATATCTCCATTTCCCTCATTTTTTGTCGTGTATTAAAATATTTAAGACCATGTAAAACACAGTGCCCATCGGAGTGACCGAGGCACACGAATCGACGACGGAGGTGCGTCGACGTGCGTTTTTCTACGTTTTCGACGCGCGCCGCCGGCGAAAAGCGCGGTCGGTCGCTTTTTCCCCCCGCGCGCGGATTTTTTGCCGCTTTTTTAGATAGGCGTTACGAGTCAGAAACGGCCGAACGATCGCCCCCGCGCGATCGCACCCGCGCGTCGGATCGGCCCGGTCGGTTGTCGGCGAGGACGAGACATCTGCTTTCGAGTGACGCCATCGTCGACCGCGTGGGCGTTCGAGGCGACGGCGCGCGCGATCGCGGGGGCGGTGAGCGCGTCAAAAAATAATCAGTCGCTCGCACGGCGCGACGATATCGCGATCGACGCGCGTCGACGACCGTCACGCGCGCGTCATCGTCAATCGGCTCAACCGATCAGCTTCGAGCGGTCGCGACGCATTCACGCGACGCGCGACGACGACGCGACGTCGCGTCGAGTCCGCGCGCGAGCATGTCGCTCGAGGATGATTTCGAGCTTCACCTCGAGGCGTTCATGGACGAGGAGCACGCGTTCGACGGATGGTGCGTTCGCGCGCGCGCGCGGGATGACCTCGGTGGTTGCAACCCTCCGGGCGGAGGTTTGAACGATGGGACGGCTGGGGACCGTGAGGAACTCGAAGGACCGAAGGAACGAGCAGCCACGGGCGAGCGAGCGAGCGCGGATGACTTACGACCGCGATCGAACGTAGGTGTGAAGAAACGATTGATTTCGACGCGCTCGTGCAAGCGGGCGAGATCGGGATCGAGTACGAGGAGGGGCTGCGAGCCAAGGGCGCGGGGGATGTCGGCGCACGCGCGGCGGGACGCGCGGGGGGCGAGTCGGTGGCGATATTGGGCGATCTTTCTCGAGCGCACGCGAAATGTTCGAACGAGAACGAGAACGAGAACGAGAACGTGCTCAAGATGCACCGTGGTATGAAGCTGAAAGGACAGTGGACGGCGGATGAGGATGCGTTGTTGACGGAACTGGTGGACAAGTACGGGACGACGAGGTGGTCGTACATCGCGCGCGCGCTGTACGGTCGCGTCGGGAAGCAGTGTCGGGAACGGTGGAATAATCATCTCGCCCCGGACATCAAACGCGGCGCGTGGAGCGTCGAAGAAGAAGAGACGTTTATTCAAGCGCACATGGAGCTCGGGAATAAGTGGTCACATATTGCCAAGCGCTTGAAGGGGCGCACCGAAAACAGTGTGAAAAATCACTGGAACGCGACCAGGCGAAGAAAAGATGGCACAAAAAGTCGATTTCGGACTTACGTGCTAGAGGTACACAGTCGAGATGGTTCTTTAAAATCGCCCCAGTTTAAGAGCCGTTCGACGACGCCGAGCAATTCCATCGGGAGTTCGGCGAGGAAGCGCGCGTGTACCTCGAGTCCGAGCAATTCCACCATCAACGAAGAGGTTGCGAAACGCGGCAAACTGGATACGCTGAACTCGAACACGTCCACTCAAGACGCCATGGTGGCGAATGTCGTGAGTGCGGTGGACATGAAGACGTCGCCGGAGGATGATAAATGCGTTTACATCGACAAGAAACGCGTCCCGGCTTTGCACGAACCAATGTTATTCAAAGTTCCAGGGAACACTCACGATTTTGTCGAGGTGGTCAACTGTCGAGAACAGATGACATGCAATCAAACCAAAGATCCAGGTATTGAGGTGGCGTCGTACACCTCGACGAATCCTCTCCCGGTGCACCTCTTCAACGACGTCGTTGGCACCCTGAACGGTCTCATCGACGCGGTGAGAAATCACTGTTCGGTGGTCAACCTTGGTCTCTCTGCCAAGAGCGGTGACGAGGAGACCCTGAAGAAGGTCGGCGGCAACTGTTACGTCATTTCTGTATCGTCGCGAAAATGGGAAGATGCGATGCGCGGTGTGAAGCTCGCCGTAGAGTTCATTAAAGATACGGATGAAGTGACGACGCCCAAACCGTAAATTATGTACGATCGTGAACGCATCAACAACATCGCGTTTCAAGATATCGCTACTCTAGAAGGTGGACTAAGCAGGCATAGCGCATCACGCACAGCACAC
>MDTD01169663.1_pt1 | contig 34887 bp, 25 predicted proteins | sample 811221 | NCBI WGS metagenome assembly MDTD01 (sample SAMN05326646, study PRJNA326480) | marine metagenome | isolation source: seawater | place: Pacific Ocean: South West | collected 2011
CTTCATCTCTTTTGTAGAGGGCTCCGGAGGGACATGAGGCCACACAGGCTGGATTGAGACAGTGTTCGCACAGGCGGGGCAGCCAGAACATAAAAAGGGTTTCAAACTGCAGATAGGTTTCAAAATCCAGGCCCTTGAAGTTGACATCCCCTGCACCGGTTTCTGTCAGTCCGGCGAGATCGTCCTCCCAGTTGGGTCCCCATTTGACGTCCATGGGCTCGCCGGTGAGACTGGATCGAGACCGAATCCCGGGTTGGTGGCTTTTTTCTGGGCTATGGATAAGGTGGCCGTAATCATAGTCCCACGGTTCGTAATAGTCATCTATCACTGGCAGGTCTGGATTGTGGAAAATATTGATCCCTTTATGAATCCGCCCACCGGCGGCCAGTTTCAACTTCTTACCTTTTTGAGTCCATCCGCCCCGGTAAATCTGCTGATTTTCCCATTTTTTAGGATACCCGATCCCGGGTTTGCTTTCGACATTATTGAACCACATATATTCGGCACCTTCCCGGTTTGTCCAGACATTCTTGCAGGGGATGCTGCAAGTGTGGCATCCGATGCATTTGTCCAGGTTCAGTACCATGGCGTATTGCACTTTAATCTTCATACCAGTCCACCTTTCCGGCTTTTCGCACGATAATGGTTTCATCCCGCTGGGCTCCAACAGGGCCGTAATAATTAAACCCGTAGCTCAGATGAGCGTAGCCGCCGATCATGTGAGTGGGTTTGACCAGAATCCGGGTCACGCTGTTATGGGTTCCGTCCCGCTTGCCTGAAATGGTAGCTTTGGGGGTGTCGATCAGCCGTTCTTGGGCATGGTACATAAAGGCCTTGCCCGTTGGTATGCGGGGACTCACCACCGCCCGGGCCATGACCACTCCATTCGCATTGAAGCATTCCAGCCAATCATTGTCCTTGACCTGGATGGCGTCGGCGTCGGTGTTGTTAATCCAGATGCATTTCCCCCCTCGGAACAAGGTGAGCATCGTGTGTGTATCGGCATAGGTACTGTGGATGGACCATTTTGAATGAGGCGTCAGGTAGTTGAGTATAAGTTCACGGTCCGGCTCCCTGTCTGCCCCTCCGGTATTTCCAGGAGTGATGGCTAAAGGAGGACGGTATATAGGCAGCTGTTCTCCAAAATCACGCATCCAGGGATGATCCTGATAAAATTGAGCCCGGCCGGTGAGAGTCCTGAAGGGAACTTTTTCTTCGATGTTTATCACAAAGGGCGAATACCGCCGTGCCTTGGATTCGATACCGCTCCATACAGGGGATGTGATGATCTTGCGGGGCTGGACGGTTAGGTCATCGTAACAGATTTGTTCCTCCTCCCGCCCCTGGCTCAGATGACGCAGACTCATGCCGGTGCGTTTTTCCAGGGTTTCCCATGATTTGACCGCCGTGGCGCCGTTGGTTTCAGGGGCTAACATCAGGATGGTTTCCGCGGCATGTTTTGCCGTTTCCATGATTGGCTGATCTCGGCTGATTCCCTGTTTAACGCTTCCCAGGCGATTTTTCAGATCACGGGTTTCTTTGTCCGCTTTCCAGGAGATGCCTTTGGACCCCACCCCCTCTGTCGCGGCCAGGGGGCCCAGAGCGGTCATTTTCTCAAAGGTGTTGGGATAGTCCCTGGTGACCACTGTCAGGTTGGGCATGGTTTTCCCGGGCACCGGGTCGCATTCTCCCCGGTGCCAATCCCGGACTACGTCTTGGGCGATTTCTCCGGGGGTGTCATGCATCATGGGGGTGGCCACCAGATCTTTGACCGTGCCCAAATGTTCAGAAGCCAACTCAGAGAACTTTGCTGCAATGGTCTTGAACTGCTCCCAGTTGGTGCGGGATTCCCAGGGAGGGTCAATAGCCGGGGTGAACGGATGGATGAAAGGATGCATGTCTGTGGTGCTTAAATCATGCATCTCATACCACCCGGCAGCCGGCAAGGCGATATCCGAATACATGGCGCTGGTGGACATGCGCAGCTCCAGGGTCACCATGAGATCCAGCTTTCCTTCAGGGGCCGGATCTCGCCACTTGATGGTTTCCGGACGCAGATCGCTCTCAGAGTTGAGTACGGCGTGGTCCGTGCCTAGCAGATGTTTGAGGAAGTACTCATGTCCCTTGCTGCTGGCCCCCAGCAGATTGGCCCGCCAGAGAAAAAGCATACGGGGAAAATTGTCCGGATGATCCGGGTCCTCGACTGCAAACTTGAGTCCGCCTGCCTTTAATTTTTTCACGGCAAAGTCAGTGATCTCTTCGTTGGTGGCTGCTCCGGCCGCCTGGGCGTCTTTGACCAATTCGAGCGGGTTACAATTAAACTGGGGATATGACGGCAGCCAGCCCATGCGCGCGGCAGCCACATTGTAGTCGGCCATATGCCGGGCACCCGAATGCTTTGCCAGGGGAGACAGAACCGTTTCGGGCCGTAGGCTGTCATAGCGCCACTGGTCCGTGGCAAAATAATAAAACGAGGTACCGTTCTGCTGACGCGGTGGCCGCTGCCAGTCCAGGCCGAAGGCCACCTGGGACCAGGCCGCCTGGGGCCGTACTTTCTCCTGGCCCACGTAATGAGCCCATCCCCCACCGTTCACACCCTGGCAACCACACAGGGTGGTCAGGTTGATTATGGCTCGATAGATCATGTCGCTGTGGTACCAGTGATTGGTGCCAGCCCCCAGGAAAATCATGGATTTGCCCCGGGTTTTTTCGGCATTGTCGGCAAACTCACGGGCCACCTGGATAACGTCAGCCGCTGGCACTCCGGTAATCTTTTCCTGCCACGCTGGGGTGAAGGGTTCAGCGTCCCCGTAACCAGCTGCCCCACCGGTAGAGTCATCTCGGGATTTTTGTTCTTCTTTTTTCCGGCCCAGGCCCAGATGAGCGGCCATCAGGTCAAAAACGGTGGTTACCCGCAGTTCCCCGTCCGGGGTGGACATCACCTTGCAGGGGACCAGCCCCACTTTAACTCGGGAGCCGCTCTCGGTAAAGAAGGGAAAGGACAGGGCGCACCAGCCGTCGTTGTCGTCTGCATAACTCAGCAAGGGATAGACCGGCTCATCTCCGTCTTTCATTTTGAGATTCCATCGGCCCTGCTCGTTCCAGCGGAATCCGATGCTGCCGTTGGGCACGGCAAATGAGGAGGAGGCAGCATCATAAACCACGGTTTTCCATCCAGCGTTGTTGGTATCCAGCCCCAGATCCGAAGCTCGCAGGAATCGCCCGGGGACATAGGCGTCCCCGCCGGGTTCGATAATCACTGAAAAGGGCAGATCTGTATAATGACTTGCGTACTCCTGGAAATAGGGCACTTGGCGGTCAATGTAGAATTCTTTGACAATGACATGGGTCATGGCCATAGCCAGGGCGGCGTCTGTCCCAGCCCTGGCCGGCAGCCAGGTATCGGCGAATTTGACATATTCGGCGTAATCTGGTGCCACTGCCGCCACCCGGGCTCCGCGGTAGCGGGCCTCGGTAAAAAAATGAGCGTCAGGCGTCCGGGTCATAGGCAGGTTGGTTCCCCAAACAATGAAATAGGTAGATTCGTACCAGTCCGCGCTTTCGGGCACATCGGTCTGCTCACCCCATATCTGGGGAGAGGCCGGGGGCAGGTCGCAGTACCAGTCGTAGAAGCTGAGCATGGAGGCCCCGATCAAAGACAAAAACCTTGCCCCTGCGGCATAACAGACCATGGACATGGCCGGAATGGGAGAAAATCCGAACACCCGATCCGGACCGTACTTTTTGATGGTGTGAACCAGTGCTGCGGCGATGATGGTGGAGGCCTCATCCCAGTCCACGCGCACAAGCCCCCCTTTACCCCGGGCCCGGTGAAACCGGCGCAGTTTTTCTTTGTTCCGGGCGATACTCTCCCATGCCGCCACAGGATCTGGAGTTTCTTCCATGGCACTGCGCCACAGTTCCAACAGGCTGGACCGTACCAGAGGATGCTTCAGCCGGATTGGACTGTATGTGTACCAGGAATAGGTGGCACCCCGGGGACAGCCCCGGGGTTCGTGATTGGGAACCCCCTCTCCGGCATTCGGATAGTCGGTGGCCTGAGTCTCCCATGCCAGGATGCCGTCTTTGACAAAAACATCCCAGGAGCAGGAACCGGTGCAATTGACCCCATGAGTGGACCGGACCTTTTTGTCATATTGGGAGCGACGTCGGTACAGCTCCTCCCACTCTCTTTGGCCGCTGCGGGTTTCACCCCAGCCTTCCGCGGTTTTTTTTTCTCCGCATTTCTGTTTTTTTCCGCGGGGACGGAAAAATCGAAGCGATGATAAAACCGATGGTTGCGACATGTGATACCCTCCTGATGATTTGAATTTTTTATGTTTTTTCCGCCGTTGTATTTCATGAACTGGATTTTTTCGCAGAGAGCGGGACCCTGGTCGCGGGGGGCCTGTCTTGCCTCAGCAAGCCTCTGTTATACATCCTGATTTTAAATTCGGGGATGAAAACAGATTGAATCCAATAGTGTCCGTGTCGACTCCCTGAATCTGTCTAATATGGGGAAACCCATTCAACGGAATTGTTGCAACAGTTACACTTGCGATGAACGCTATGAAAACCTGTTCCATGCTGTATCTGATCAAACAGGTATGTCGGTTTAGATTCTCTCCTCTCAGGTTGTAGTCATAAAATTCAATAGGGTTTATCCATCCGTCATACTCAATTTTTGCGGAATTTTCCTTTCTTATAATTCCTTAATATTCGGGTGTCTTCAAATAAATCATTCACTGTAAAAATCGGATGAAACAATTACTTTTGTCCTGTTGCCCATCTTGTGAGTCCCTCTTGATGTTGGTCTCAAAATTTTTTCTCGGGCAATCGTGAGCTATACAATAACAGGGGGATAAATAAATATTCTTTGCGCCAGCGCAATGATGGCGATAATTCTAAAAAATTAACGATGTAACTCGACAAACGATATTTCTGAACAGACCAACCTATTGACTTTTAGTAGCGATTATCGGGGCGGTCTGGCCTGGAGAGGCGGGAAAAAATTTGCAGTTGTGGGTCGAAGGCGCTGGCCAGACCAAAGAAAATACTGCCTGGATACAGGATCCAAACTGCAGAAATCGTGAATGATATTGAGGAAATTGCTGTAGTTTTTAAAAAGCCAGCGCCAATGTTTCCAATACCTCTGCAGGATCTCTGAAATCACCCAAAATATAAAAACAGGGCAGGTTGCAAATCACCGTTGTGTGTCATAGATGATCCCCTTCCCCTGGGGACGGATAAGGGAAAACGCGGATAAAGGAGCGTTCAGCCCCTTAAGGGTTAGTTCTCCTATCGCAAATGTCGGCCAGGTACCCTCAATCAGGTTTTTTGTCGATTCACCGATCAGGATATCCCCTTTTTTTGCACAATCCGACAATCTGGCGGCAATATTGGTAACAGATCCAGTGGCGGTATAGGTCATCCGGGTATCCAGGTTTCCGGAAAACCTTGTCATGCCCAGCAATGCCATGCCCGAATTTATACCGATATTCACATGGATGGGGGGGATGCCGGCCGGAAGAGATACATTGATAAACCTGTTTTGTCCCATAATTTCAAATGCCGCTTTGATCGAATTGATGGCATTGGTCCGGGGATCGTGGTTTTTGAAAAGAATCATAAATCCGTCGCCTGCGGTTTCATTGATATCACCGTGTGACCGATGGATCGGGTCTACAAAACTAGACAGCATCTTTTCGACAATGGTGTTCACTTCTGCTTCCGGTAGTACATCAGCAAGGCTGGTGTAGCCTTCCAGGTCCAGGAACAGGACAGTGACATCACTGTGCTCTTTCTTCCGGGTAAGAAGGTTAGGATCCTTCTGGGCCATATAGCGCACGGACTCCGGTACGAACGGAGAAATACTGGACAGGGTCCTGCTGATGGCGATTTTTTCCTGAGTTACTTCCCAGTGACGTTTGGCACTCAGTATAATGGTTCCCAGGATAACCGATGCATCCCTTATGAGATAGAAATCTCGCCTGGAGAAACGGGTGAGCGGCTGGATTACAACACTGACAGCTGCTACAACCCTCTCTTCCACAAAGACAGGGATGGCGCATTCTGAGCCAATGGCCACAAGGGTTTGATCCAATCTTCGTATGGGCTCGCTTTCCGCTACCACAATTGCTTTTTTACGGTTTATGGCCCGCTGGACTGCCGGACGGTCCCGCTTGCAGGACTGGCAATCCACCGGTTTTTGGTAAAGGGCGCATTGTAGGGGGCGGGTATATTTTTCTGCATCCGGGTCAATCAACAAGATGCAGACCTCCATTGCATTGGGAATCAGAGACCGCAACTCGTCTCTAACCATTTCGATGATTTCGTTGACCTCAATCAAAGCCGATGCTTTGCAGATAAGGTTCTGCTGAACATGGAAGCGCTCCCGGAAATAATAATTCATATAACTTGGGTTTCCTTTTATACTAATCCATACCCATTTCATTTATTTTCATCAAAAACGCCATTTTCGCTCTTTCATCTATAAAACAAATGAGTTTCAGACATCATGTACTATTTTCAGTTAAAATCTCGAATAGTTTAGTATTAAATCACTGTTTTCTCCATGCAAATATTTCAAAAAAAAAGAATATTAGAACCTTGTCTGTAAATAACGCCATCAGGCCTATATTGGAACCGCCTTAGATATAGGTGAAATTTCGTTTTTAACATTTCGATGCCCAGCTTTCTTCCGCCTATAACATAAAGTGTGTTACTGTCGGAGTTGGCCCCTGGAAAAACAACCATGTTCCTTGCAGGACCAATTTGAAATTATAGTGTATCTTTGATTAGCGCCATGATGATGGTGATATTGTCCTTCCCCCCTCTGGCCAGTGCCGATTCTATCAATGCGGATATTTTTTCACTCAGGCTTTGGTCGCTACTCAAAATTTTTAATATCAACTCTTCATCAACCATTTTATAGAGACCGTCTGTGGACAAAAGCAGCAGGTCTCCTTTTTCAACTCCAAGCGTGTCCGTTTCCGGTTCACACATGCCATATCCCAGACATTGGTCCAGAATTTTACGGGAGTAGTGGGTGTCTGCTTCTTCAGGCTTGAGTCTTCCCTCTTCAACAAGAGTGTTTGCCAGAGTCTGATCCTGGCTCACCTGAATTAACCGCCCGTTTCGCAGAAGATAGAACCGGCTGTCCCCTGCATTGACCCAGAAAATCCGGTCTGATCTCAGGATTGTACAGACCAGGGTTGTGGCCATGTACGCAAGGTCAGGCCAGGCCTTAGCCTGGTCATGGATAAATTCATCAAGATCTTTGAGAAAGGTTTCGAGAAATTCAGTTTCACTGCCCTTGGGCAGGTTGCTCAGAGCAGAGAGTTTCCTCTTGGCCAATTCTGCCGCAACATCGCTGGAGACATTCCCTCCCAGTCCGTCAGCCACGCCGAGCAAAAGTGCATTGTCATCCATCTGCCGGACCAGATAACGGTCCTCATTGGTCTGATACACAAGGCCGGTATGGGTTGCGGCAACAATGTCGATATTTTTGATCGCCATTGTCATCCGATCCTTTCTGGCGTGTACCTGTTTGAAAAATCCGCACTGTTTGCAGCTTTTATATTGTCTGGCAAAAGTGCCTTTTATTTTGCCTTTGCAATCGGTCCCGGCAATGAGCCAGCAGCTTCTGCCGGCATTGATCCCATCATTCATTCCATCAAATCCAGAGGTTGACGCATCAGGGCAGACAGCTTCTCCCTTGCCAGGGCCTCTGCAGCAGTTCATGTACTCCCAGCAATTGATTTTTTTCTCGTTCATTGATGATTCTTCCCAGTCCTGAGTAGTGTAATGGCATCTTCCATAGTATCAAATCTTTCGGTGGGATCGAGCCGGCACGCCCTGACAATAAAACGGGTGAGGTGATCCGGCAGTCCAGGCACAGACAACTGTGTGGAAGGGATCTCCTTTTCACAGCGCATACGGGTGAGGTGTGCCGGATCATCTTCGGGATAAGGTCTTTTTCCGATAGCCATTTCATAGGCTGTGATTCCCAGGGCGTAAATTTCGCTTTGAAGGCTTGCTCTTTCTCCTTTGATCAGTTCCGGTGCAAGGTAGAGAAAGGCTCCATCAAGCAACTCATCATCCTCCTGAACCGGGCAGGCAAGGCCGAAGTCCACCAGTTTCAAGTGATTGTTTTGATCCACCATCAGGTTGCCCGGATTGATATCCTTGTGCAGAACGTCCTGTTCATAGGCATATTCAATGGCAGAACAGGCTTGGAGAAGATAGTCTGTGGCCTGTGCATGGGGAATAGAACCCTGGCGATGGAGTTTCTCTTGTATGGACTCTCCTTCCAGGTATTCCATGATGATAAACAGGGTGCGGTACCGCTCCACCATATCATGGACCCGTATGATATGGTCGTGGGTCATTCGGTCCAGGATGTCAGCCTCTTTTTTGAATTTTGTCAAAAAATCTGAGTCCATAACCCGGTGATGACGCATCATTTTGATGGCCACCTCTTTACCGGTGTTAAGATCGATACCTTTGTAGACGATACTATAGCCACCTCTACCGATGATATTGGTGGTCATATAATGCCCGATGGTCCGGTAGGATGTCGGCCGTCTGGAATCAAACCGGTCTGCCACCACCTCTGTCAGAAACTCCCACAAGTCAGGGTCACTCTCCGGGATTCGGTTAAAATCCTCTTTTTTGATCACCCAGGCCTCAACTTCGGTTTCAGCCTCAACATGAGCCATGCTGGGTTCTCCGGTGAAAAGGGCACTCATGTTGACAAGATCCCCTTCGCAGCGGTGATCTGCTGGGTGAATATCCCCGTCTTTTTCCACCAAGACGATGCATGCCCCAGTTTTGATAATATAGGCTTCATCCATATTTTTGCCCTGGAAAACAAAGCGTTCCCCCGACGGAATAATGATTCGGCTTACCCCCCACAGCACCGATGGCCCGATTCCCACCCCTTGGATAAAACGGAGGAATTTTGTCCGCAGATTCCGTGTTCCCTCTTCTGCGATCACCATGTGGTAAAATTCGCAGTCGCGGCATTGCGATCGCTTTTGGGCATAATCTTCATGCACCAGATTGCTACACGGGGTGCCTGTGACCGCCCAGCAGAACCGTCCGGCATTAAGGCCGGCATTAATCCCGGTAAAGGTGGTATCCGCTGCTGCCGGACAGACCCCCTCCTGCAGATGTGCTTTTCTGCCGCCGGGTTCACGCTCGCACTTCATGTACTCCCAGCAGTTTAATCGGCTTCCGACCATATAAATCCTGTGGCAACTTGAGTGTTATTCATATTGTACCTGGTTTCGTCCGTTTTTTTTGGCTTTGTACAAAGCTGCATCCGCCTTTTTGATAAGATCCTCCGGGGAACTCTGGCTTGCATCAAGGGCCGCAGCCCCAAGGCTCAAGGTCACGGTTCGACCACTGGCGTCTCTTTGTTTCTCCACAGCTAGACGAACCTGTTCGGCAATGGTGACTGCCCCCTTTAAATCCGTTCCAGGCAGCAAGAGGACAAATTCTTCTCCACCGTATCGGGAGCATAAATCATGGGGCCGTTTCAGTACGCTCTGGATTGTCTGAGCAACGGTTGTCAAGCATCTGTCTCCCTCACTATGACCCCAGGTATCATTATATTTCTTAAAAAAATCTATGTCACACATCACCAGGGATAAATCGGTTTTATCTCTAAAGCTCTGCTTGTATTCCACGTCCATGGCGGCCATAAAACTTCGCCGGTTCGGAATCCCAGTCAGCTCGTCAATGGTGGCCAGGTGCTCAATGGTGTCATAGGCATGGGACAGTTTATGGATGCCCAGGTGAATTATGACCACCCCGCAGACGGCCATAGCCAGGTGCCAAGAAAGCAAGAAATATAGCGGTATTTTCATTAAAAAGGGAATCATGATGCTTATACCACCTCTGATATCCCCTTCACTGTATCCCTGCTTTGCGTGACATTCAAGACATGAGCTGTCGGTTACTAAAGGCGTCATGTAAAAATAGACTTCTTTGTTCCCTTCCAGGATAAATTCCCCCTTGTCCACAGCACTTTGTTCAAAAAATTCAAGATACCGTTTCTCCAGCTCATTGGGTCTGTTATTAGGGCGGAGCGGCCTTGTGCTGGTGATCCTGAACCGAACACCGTTTTCCCCGGCAGCAATGTCCGAGAGTTGGCGGGTCATAAACGCGGGATTGATCCGAGTCAGTGTGAGCTGGTCATTCACCTGGATATCCCGCATCCTGTCGGAAATGTATGAATTGGGCTGAAATGCCGGGGTAACCGGCGCATACAACCCACCATGACCGGCATTCCAGGCACGAGTGACGGTGATCATGCCAGTGAGATGACGGGCTGCGGCCAGCGCCAGGCGTTCCCGCTCATCCCTCGATTTCTCATAGCGCATGAAAAAGGCCGCTATAACCAGCATGACCCAGCCCAGACAGACCAACGCTGAAAATTTTTTAGTTTTCCAGATCATGATGGGAATAAAAATTGGAAATCAATTTTTTCATCTCTTTCAGGCGATCCAGATTCCCGGCGATTAATTGCTTTGTATTCGAGCCAGAGGCCTCTTCAAGAAACCTGGTATGCAGCAGTTCTTTTTCAGAATCAGATAATTCAGACTCCGCCATTGGAAAGAAAAATTGGTCTTCCCTGTTAATATGCCTTTTCAAAATGGAAATATAGGCGGCGAGCCCCTCCAGCAGGGCGGTGGTGGAGATTTCGTTGTCAGCTTCATATCCGTTGAGAGAGGACTTAATTTTTTTGATGCTTCTGCGGTTTAACTCGTGCTGGTGCCGCAGCGCTCCCATTTCAAGATCGATTTTCCCACCTTTTTTGGCGGCAAGAAGGCTGAACAGTAGGTATTCCTCTTTGAAGTGATGCAGCTGGTCAGCATAATTCGAAAAAAACAGGGCTGCGGTATGGAAAAAGGCTGCCGGCGGACTAAGGTTATTCTCCAAAGCCGACCTTGCCATTTCAAGGTATTGAATCCCTTGGAGGATATGTGTGTGTTCCCGTATTAACTCTTTGAGCACGTTCATGGCAGCCCCCTGTACGTTTAATGTTTAAAACCAGAATTCTGGATATTTTCTCTTCTTTGCCAGAGTGTTGACAATCAATGCCACCACTAGCATGATAAGCACGCCGATGCCCACGGGAAACACAAGATACCAGAAGCCGAGGTCATGTATTTTATCACTGCCGATCACAGCTATCAGTGCTGTGGCGCCGCCCGGGGGATGGAGGGTCTGGGTGGCATGCATCAGGGCAATGGCCGTGGCCACGGAAAAGGCTGCGGCAAACCAGGGATAGGGATGGAAAAGCTGGTAGGTTGCCACACCGACCAGTGCCGACAGCAGATGGCCGCCCAAGAGATTCCGGGGTTGGGCCAGAGGACTTCTCACCGCACCGTAGATCAATACGGCGGAGGCACCGAATGAGCCGATAATATATACGAAATCCGTGCCCTGTAGCAGGCTGTAGTTGAGCCACGCCACAGGGGCGATTCCCAAAAACGCACCGGCCCATGACCATAGTATTTCATACAGGGTTACCTTTGGCGGCCGCTGTCCCCCGCCTGACATTTTTTTAAAATAATTTTTCACCGCATGCCTCCTTTGACTCAACACATAACCTGAACAATATCGGATCGGGCAATTATTCCGACCAGAATGCTAGATTCGTCACATACCGGGAGCCGATTGATGGACAACCGGTCCAGAGTACCTGCAACTTCTGCCAGGGTCGCATCCCTGGCGATGGTGACCGGAGGCGAAGACATGATATCCCCTATCTTTAAGCTTTTAAACGAAACCATCAGACACCCGCTGGTCTCCAGACATTGTTGGAGGACCTGCATAAAGGATGGAGCCTGTTTTTCATTCATTCGGGTCAGAAAATCCTTTTCTGAAATCACGCCGACAATCCTGTTTTGACTGTCAAGAACAGGGAGTCCGGATATATTGTATTTCCCCATTTTTTTCACCGCTTCAAGTACAGGTTCGTCCTCAGTTACAGAAACCACCTTTGGGGTCATTACATGACTGGCCAGTACGGCGGATCTGATCCGGGAGAGTGCATGGTCAAAGGCGATTTTATAAATGTCCAAAAAGTCAGATGGGGTGATGTCAACATACCCTGGAATCCGTTTCATTGCTTCAAAAACATCTTCATCTGTCAGGGTCTGGAAGCATTCATTGAACTGGTTCATATTAGTATCCTTTCTGAAAGTCATGGGCTCCAGCGGTTTCCAACTTACTTATCCGCTGTGAAGTGTGGGGGCGGCTGCAGCCGTCCGTTGCCCTTTATACTAAGTCTAAGTCAGACCACAGGTCTTTGATATAAATCAAATTCGGCTCTAAAAAGCACTGCCGAGACCCCGTACAAAACTCCCTATATTTTGTAACCCTTGCGTAAGAAAAGTTACAGATCTGTTGCCATGCTTTGCTTGACTTGGGTTCCCCCCCTTATAATCTGCCTGTCATATGAGTATCACTTTGTGGTTGTGGGTGGCATTTTTGAAAACCATTGGTTAATGACTCGGCAGGCTCCGTTTACCACCAGACGGACCGTCAGGACTCAGGAGGGTAGGGGATGATAATGGTTAAAAAAACATAGGCTGGAAACCATGGCGGTTCATGCCGGACAGTTCCGGAACGATGGGCAGTTGAGTCGGGGGATACCGATTTACCGTACCGCCTCCTATCTTTTTAAAGACACGGAACATTCAGCCGCTTTGATTTTCAATCAAAGCGCCGGGGAATATCTATACACGGATCATGAACCCGACACAGGCTATTCTGGAGGACCGGGTTGCCACCATGGAAGGTGCAGGGCTGCACTTGCCTTGGCTTCGGGGACCAGTGCGGTTTTCTATTCCATTATCAATTTGGCCCGGGCCGGAGATGAAATTGTCGCGGCAAGTAATCTGTACGGTGGCATCTTTACAATGCTCAACGACATTCTGCCTCAGTTTGGAATCCATACCCGGATGGTCACCGTCAATGGCTTTGAGGGGCTTGCCCTGGCCATTAATAAAAAGACATGAGCGGTTTATATCGAAGCCATCGGAAATCCCGCACTTGAGGTTTCCGATATCGGTGAATATGCCCGGATTGTCCATGAAAAAGAGGTTCCGCTCATCGTTGACGCCACCTTTGCTACCCCTTTCCTGCTGCGGCCGATCGAATATGGTGCCGATATCGTGGTGCACAGCTTGACAAAATGGCTGTGCGGACATGGTACCGGAATCGGCGGTGTGGTGGTGGATGCGGGAACTTTCAATTGGAAGAACCCCAAATTCGACCTGTTCAATGAACCAGATCAAAGCTATCATGGCCTTCGCTATGCCCATGACCTCGGGGATCTGACCCCCGTAGCTTTTGCCGTGCGTATGCGTCTGGTCCCTTTGAGAAATATGGGGGCTGCCAAAAGCTAACGAAAACAGCCGGCTTGCTGAAACTTATCTTAAAAAAGGTTTCGGTGGCATGGTAGTCTTTGACATCGAAGGTGGCAGAAAAGCCGCTGAACGCTTTATCAATGGGCTTCGGCTTTTCTGCCATTTGGCCAATGTGGGGGATATTAAAAGCTTGGCTATCTATCCGGCCAGCACCACCCACAGCCAACTAGACGATGAATCCCTCCAGGCCTGCGGCATTCACCCCGAACTAATCCGGCTGTCCATCGGCATTGAACACATTGAGGATATTCTTTCCGACATCAGCCAGGCCTTGGAACGGGTCAGACCTCCCTTATAAGGATTTCTCGAATGAAAAGGCTGGAAAGGTGGAGCTGTCACGGTCACAGCACAGCCTTTCATGTGACAGCTGCGCCAGATCCTACTTCTCTGGCTGCTCTCCGGCCAGAAGCCGGGGCAGAATCGTCCAGCCCGAATGAGGTGAGGCAGCCGGTCACGGTGCTGGCCATACAAAGGCAGGCGTTGGCTTCCACATTGTTTGTGCCGATACAGCCCTTGAAGAATTTGGAGGCCGTGTACCCACGTGCCTGGCCACGCCATCCGTTCTCTTTTGTGCAATGGATTCTTTCATCTTATGGGCCACCAGGTACTGTGCCTCATTGATGGGGTGCACAAGTTCGCCGTTTTTTCTGACATAGGCAGTTGGGAAGCGTTCCTCTCCGTATAGAATATGAATCGAATGATAACCTTTAACACAGCAAAGCTCTTTGTCATCGAGCAGTTGGGATTGCTTTCTACGGCAACGGTCCTGCGGCCGGATACCCCAACCAGAAGGCCGTCACCCGTACCGCAGGGGCGGCGTGGTGTTTTGCCCCAGACAATTAAGTTGGTTGACAGGTCGGTAGGCTTCCAGCCGACGAAAATGATGCCCGGAAACATGGTTGTCGCAGAGACTGCTGCACTCTTCAAGTCCAAAGCACTGGTGAATTCTCATCTGGAAAGAGCCCATACGGTTAACTATGTTTATATTGTATCTGTATGCCCGAATGTCATGTTCAGGGATTGGACGGATTCCACTCCTTTAATGATGTAAATTAACGCTTTATTGGATTAAATCAGAAAAGCCATTTCCCATTCAAATCTTTTCAGAAAAAAACTGCGCCCTTTTTAACCTTCTTTGTGCTTGACAATATCCGATTATCCGCCTAAATAGTGAATTGTGAATCACTAATCCATACAAAGGTAAGAAATGAGAGCTAAAAAAGTCAAAACGGAACTGAGGCGGGAACAAATTATACAAGCAGCCCTTGACCTGATCGGAATTCAAGGCATTCAAGCCCTCAGTATTGTTGGAATAGCGGAACGGGTCGGCATTGTACCCTCTGCTTTGTACCGCCATTTCAAAAACAAAGAAGAGGTGTTGGATGGTGTTCTGATGTTAATTAAAAAACGAGTGCTGGGCAATATCGCTCATGTCAAAAAGAAGACCTCCGATCCTTTGGAGCAGCTTCAATGCCTCTTGATACGTCAAACGCGTATGTTGAGCGAGAACAGGGCCATTCCCCATGTGGTTTTTTCAGATGGCGTTTACACAGGCCCTCCAGATCGAAAGGCGAAAGTTGCTGAAATAATGGCTGCCTTTCTGGCAGGAATCCAGGACATCATAACGGAAGGACAGCAAATGGGAACGATTCGGGGGGATGTGATTCCTTTTGCAGCTTCTGTTATGTTTCTGGGCATGATCATGCCTGCGGCGGTTATCTCAAATGTTTCCGAAGGAATCGTTGATATACCTGCACATGCAGAAACTGTGTGGCCGATGTTCCTGCGATGCATCTCGAACGAAAAAAAGGATCAAGATCATAATTAAATCCCCCATCTGAATTGCCTTTTGAGCATTCTTCTTTGTTCCGCTTATAGGCACATAGATAAAGGAAAATACGATCATGAATAAACCAATTGATAAAATTTTTAAAAAAGTTCTTGTGATCCTGCCGATTGTGGCGGCGATTTTAATAGTGAAGTACCTTGTAACACATAAACCCGGCCCAACACGAAAAACATGGGAAGAATCAACACAAGCGCTCCGGGTGATTGAAGCTCCCTTGGTAGACTTGATCCCAAGGGCCATTGGCTACGGGGTTGCTAATCCCGGATGGATATGGGAAATGATCGCCGAAGTCGAGGGCACGGTCACATCTATTCATCCTCGTTTAAAATCCGGGGAACTGATCAGAGCGCAAAGCGTATTGGTTCAGATTGATCCAACGGAGTACGAATTGTCGGTAACCGGGCTGGAAGCAACTATTACAGAGACTCTGGCCAACCTTAAAAAGCTTGCAGCGGATGAAGAAAATACTAATCAATTACTCAAAATTGAGAAGCGTTCTCTGGCTCTGGCTGAAAAAATGCTTGATCGCAAGTTCGAACTGCTGAGGCGTGATGCCGTCTCCAAGGAAGAGGTGGACCGTGAGGAAAAGAATTATTTACTGCAAAAAAACAGGGTTCAGCAATTGGAAAATGCCCTGGCCTTGATACCGTCAAAGAGGGAGGCTTTAAATGCAATCCTTGCTGTGCATCGAGTCAATCTTAAGCAGGCACGGATTGATCTGGCCAAAACAGTCATTAAAGCGCCGTATGATTGTCGGCTAGGGGAGGTTGGTATTGAAACCGGGCAGTTTGTGCGGACAGGCCAATCCCTTCTTAAGGCACACGGGACAGCCGTAACCGAGGTCGAGGCTCGGTTTAAAATTGACGTGTTACGAACACTTCTAAATCACCCTATACGGGAAAGACTGCAGGCTGGGTTAAGTACTGGGACGTTTTCCCAGCTGTTCAATGACGTTAACGTCACCATCCGCCTGCAGAGCGGTGACTGGTCTGCTGAATGGAGCGGTCGAATCGATAGACTGCGAGAAACGGTTGATGCCATAACCCGGGAGATAAAAGTGGTGGTCGCAGTTGATCGTCCCTACGAAAAAGCCGTACCCGGTATCCGGCCCCCCCTAACACCAGGCATGTTTTGTCAAGTCGAACTACAAGCCTCTCCACGCCCCGGCAGTTTAGTCCTTCCCCGATCCGCCATCCATGAGAATGATATTTACATCGTTAACCCGGGACACCGGCTTCAGAAAAAACAAGTGGAAGTTGATTTTGTCCAGTCAGAATTTGTTGTTATAAAATCAGGCTTGTCCGGCGGAGATATGGTAGTGGTGTCTGACCCGACTCCGGCCATCATTGGCATGAAGGTATCTCCAGTAGTTGATGATATTTTGAAACAAAACCTGATGGCTTTAAGCCAGGGAAAGCGGGTGAAATTATGATTCGTTTTTTTACCGGGCATCCCACTGCGGCAAATCTTTTGATGATCGTATTTCTTATTGCCGGCGCCTTGACCACACCGCTTATCCTTCGGGAAACCCAGCCCGACTTTGCTCCTACCGAAGTGGAAATTCGCGTTGCCTATCACGGGGCGACGGCCCATGAGGTCGAAAGAGTGATCTGCGAGCGGGTGGAGGATGCGATTGACGGAATCAATTTCGTCAAAGAAATCCGTTCCGAAGCTCGCGAAGGACTTGCCTCGATTATCGTTGAAATGAGCACCAGCGGAGATATCCTAACATTCATAAGTGACATTGAGACCGCAATCAATGCTGTTGATGATTTTCCGCCGGAAGTGGAGCGTCCGATCATCACTCAACTTGGTAAGACTGATCCTGTGGTATCCTTACTTGTCTGGGGGCCTATGGGCATTTCAGATCTCAAGGCCTATTGCGAAGGGCTGAAAAAGCGGATGCAAGAGTCTGGTATCAACCTAGTAAGCATCGAGGGATTTTCAGATCATCAACTGCGAGTTTCTCTGTCTGATGCGGAGCTGCGTCGAACAGGGCTCAGTGCGTCTCAGATTGCGGATAGTATTGCCGCACAAAGCCGTGACATACCTCTGGGCACCATCGAAACCCGGGACCGGGATATCCTGCTTCGGTTTACAGACCGACGCCGCACGGTCTCACAATTGGAGAATCTTATTATTCTGGCCGGGCCCAAAGGTGGAGAACTCCGTCTGGGAGACATTGGCAAGGTTGAAGATCTGTTTAAACTCAACGAAGAAAAAATAATGAAAAACGGGCGGCGGCAGGCGATTCTGAACATTGAAAAGTCTAAAGTCCAGGACGCGATCAGGGTCGCGGAGAAAGTCAAAGCTTTTATCAAAAAAGAGCGCCTCAGACACCCTCAGGTGGAATTGACTTTTACCCGGGATGAAACAGCCATATTAAAAGACCGTCTTTACATGTTGATCACAAATGGTATCCAAGGATTGATTCTGGTGTTCTTCAGCATGTGGCTTTTTTTCAATATACGCATCGCCTTTTGGGTATCTATGGGCCTTCCAGTCTCCTTCCTAGGAGCGTTTATTCTAATCCCGTATTCGGGTCTGAGTATCAACATGTTCACCATGGTTGGCATGCTGATGGCTTTGGGTCTGCTTATGGATGATGCCATTGTCATCGCGGAAAATATCATGGCCCACCGTCAGCGTGGGAAATCTCCTTTGTCGGCAGCTGTTGATGGTACCAGAGAGGTGGCGGCAGGAGTCATTTCTTCTTTTATCACAAGCATCTGCGTTTTGGGACCTCTGGCTTTTATTGAGGGGCAGATCGGTAATGTCTTAAAAGTGGTTCCTATGATGCTGATCCTGGTATTAGCCGTAAGTCTGATAGAAGCGTTCTGGATTCTTCCCGCCCATATCAATCATGCAATGCTCAATTTTGATCCGGAAAAGGTTAATCCTTTCAGAAAACGTTTTGATGCATTCTTTGACTGGATGCGAGACCGCCTTTTGGGTGCATCTGTTGAAATGCTACTGAAACAACGCTACCTATTTTTAAGCTCAATGATCGCTTTATTTCTTTTATCATTAGGCATGGTGATATCCGGGAAAATAACATTTCAGGGATTTCCAGATTTGGAAGGAGACGTTGTGATGGCCCGGCTGCTGTTACCTCAGGGGACACCGCTGCCAAGGACGGAGAAGGTCGTAGACCGTGTGATGGATGCCCTGGAAAGGACCAATCAGCGGTTTAAACCGGACCAACCAGGTAACCAAGACTTAATCCAAAACGCCTACGTGCAATATAACCTGAACACAGAAGCCTTTGAGAACGGGCCCCATGTGGCCACAATCATGGTGGATCTGCTGACTGCCGAAACAAGATCCGGTACCATTGAGGCCTATCTGGCCCAGTGGCGAAGAGAGATCGGGGAACTGCCCGACATCATCAGCCTGAACCTGAGTGAACCTGGTTTTGGCCCCGGCGGTCGACCAATTGAAGTGCGTTTGCGGGGGAAAGACCTGAATGAAATGAAGAGGGCTGTAACGGACTTAAAGGACTGGTTCGGCCAATTCAACGGTGTGGTGAACCTGGCTGACGATCTCAGGCCTGGCAAGCCCGAAATTCGAATGCGGATGCGCGAAGATGCCTATGGTATAGGTATTGATGCCACGAAGATTGGCAATCAACTACGGGCAGCATTCCAGGGGGTTGAGGCTGACGAAATTCAAGTCGGACCTGAAACCTATGAAATTGAAGTCCGTTTGGCAGGAATGGACCGGAATGACCTACGGGATATTGAAAACTACAATCTTGTCCTTGCCGACGGAAACCAGATACCGTTGAGAACTGTGGTCACATGGGAGATGGATGCAGGATGGGCAAGGATAGCCCGTTTCAACGGCCTGCGCTCTGTGACCCTGCGTGGTGATGTGGATACTCGCCAAGTCAACGCCAATGAGTTAATCAACCTGTTTACCAAGACCTATCTTAAAGAATTCAATACCGATTATCCGACGTTAGAGTTAACCATTGCCGGTGTTCTTAAAGAAACCAACACCACCCGGAAATCCATGTTCAACGCTCTGATGATCGGACTGATCGGAGTTTTTATCCTGCTTAGCTTTCAATTCAGAACCTTTACCGAACCGTTTATTGTTATGCTGGCCATCCCCTTTTCCATGATCGGTGTCATCTGGGGTCACGGATTGCTGGGCGTTCCCATGAGCATGCCCAGCCTGTTGGGATTTATCGCCCTTGGCGGCATCGTTGTGAATGATTCTATTTTATTGGTTATATTTTTAAAAACAGCGCGTGAACAAGGGTTTTCCATACATGATGCCGCAGTCCGGGCTGGCAAAGAACGGTTCCGAGCGGTACTGCTGACTTCCGCCACAACCATTGCTGGTCTTTTGCCCTTGTTGTTTGAAAAAAGCCTTCAGGCTCAGATATTGATTCCCCTTGTTATCAGCACCTCCTTCGGGTTAATGGCAAGCACAGTACTGGTTTTACTGGGGCTTCCGTGCATGTATATGATACTGGGAGATTTGGGGATTGTTGAAAAGATCAGCTAAACCTGGTTGCCGCATTCAGGCGCGACACCATGAAGCAAATTACTAATATACTTTTCATCCCGGTGCTGGCTTGCTTGTATGGGCCCCCGGCATGATGGTCTAAAGCCCCATGCGTTGCATTAAACCTACGCCCCACTTTCTGTTGACACAACGCCCCTGATCTCTTCTGACAGTTTTGTTCCTCTCAATCACCGGACGGTATAGGGCGCATTAAAGGGCGATAGCATATTTTTCCGTGTCCGTGCGATCTGGAGAATACAGGTTTCCATAGCGCTGAGAATAAGTTGAGTGCATCTTTCAATGAATTCTTTGACCTGGATTAAAAATGCACCAGTGCGGATCTGATTTTGCTATGAGTAAAAGCGCTCCCGAAAAAGTATTCCAAATGGCACCTGGGCTTGTTTGGGGCTGTCTTGAATCATTTTTGCCTCCCCACTTGCATTATATTACTTCATTAGAAATAAAAGGAATTACAAAATATGCAGTAAATATCCTGGCCCAGAGGGCCAGGGTTTCTACGCCAGACTAAAACAAGGCAAAGGAATTTGTGGAATTGATCTGGATCAATGAAATCTGTTGCAGACTGTAATACAAGGACATCATTACAAACCAGTTACAGGGAAAAGGATGCCATGAGAAATGTTCAGATCGAAGCGAGGCGGTTTGTCCAAGTAGTATTTTTAAGCATCGTTATATTCATAGGCGTTAAATTCTATTTATTTGTGTCATATCTTGAAAAAGGAGTAATCCCGTCCTTCGAGAGGCCGGCTGGGGTCGAAGCCTTTTTGCCCATCAGCGCCATCGTCAGTTTGAAACACTGGCTTTTCACAGGATCAATTAATAGCATTCACCCCTCGGCCTTGGTGCTTTTTTTGATCATCTGTTTTACGGCCCTATTTGTAAAAAAAGGCTTCTGCAGCTGGGTTTGTCCCATCGGGCTGTTATCGGATATTCTCTCAAAACTGAATGAAAAAATATTTAAGAAAAAAGTACCGCCGGCTCGTGGAGTTGATCTTTTCCTACGCACCTTAAAGTATGGGATTTTAGCATTCTTCACTTACCAGATATTCTGGAAGATGCCCATTGGCAGCATTGAACAATTTATTCAAAGCCCTTACAACAGGTTTGCCGATATAAAGATGCTCAAATTCTTTACCCAGATATCGGCCACTGCTCTGACGGTTATTATTGTTCTGACTGTACTTTCGATTGTGATTCAAAATTTCTGGTGCCGGTATCTTTGCCCTTATGGGGCGCTGTTGGGACTGATCGGGGTTCTGAGCCTTGGCAAGGTCACTCGGAGTCCTGCCCATTGCACTGGCTGCGGCAAATGTGAAAAGGCCTGTCCCGGACGCATTACCATCAGACAAAAAAGCAGTGTCCTGTCTCCAGAGTGCTCGGCATGCATGACCTGCGTTGGCGTCTGCCCGGAAGAAAAGGCCCTTGGGTTTTCATTTCCTGTACCCAAAAAGCCCGTATCGCCCAAGACGGTTGCGCTGTTCCTTATTCTTGTCTTTAGTGGAGGCATTACCATTGCAAAGCTGACAGGTAATTGGCAGAATAGGATCACAAAACAGGAATATTTGAGCTATGCGGCGCCCATGAAAAACAGACTGAATGCCCTGGACAGGATTGACCCTCAAAAAATGCAAAAAATGATCCTGATGATGCGCCAGCTTCGTGAGCAGCAGATTCAGATAGGATCGCCTCAGATTATGAAAGGAAAGTGATAGATGGCAATTCCGGGAAATCTTCTGACAACCGCCATGGCAGTTATGCCTCATGTCAATATTGACAAAGCCTTGAAGACCGCCTTGTCGCTGGATATCCCCTTCTGGCCACAGCTTCCTAACTACAATTACTATGAAGACATGTATGTCCAGGCGGCAGAGCATTTCCCGGGCATCGTCCTTGATGTGGATAAAAAAAAGCTCGGATTTTCCATGGATAAGTTCATTGCAGAGTTTGAAGAAACCACTACCCACTTTGACGAACCTGATTACTTTGATGTCAGCACCACTTATTCTGCTGTATACCATCGGTTCTTAAAATTTGATCTGTCAGACAGGCCGGCCATCCGTGGGCAGTTGGAAGGGCCCGTCAGTTTTGGTTTCAACGTACTGGATCAAGATGACCGCCCCATTTTGTTTGATGATAATATCCGTCCTTTTTTATTTGAATTCATGGCTAAACGGATCAATGTGCAACTGGATAAGCTTAAACAAAAAAATCCCAATGCATTCATGTTCATCGACGAACCGGGGATGCAGTTTATTTTTTCGGCCATGTCCGGCTACAGCGACCAGAAGGCAAGAACCGATCTCGACGATTTCTTCTCAATGATTGAAAGCCCCAAAGGCATTCACCTGTGTGGTAATCCAGATTGGGATTTTCTTTTGGGGCTGGATATGGATATATTGTCTCTGGATATTCATACAAACGCCGAAATTTTTGGCCTATCAATCAACTCGATAAAGGCGTTTCTCGATAAGGGAGGCATTCTGGTCTGGGGTATTGTACCCACAGGCATTGAAACCTTTGAAAAAGAAAATATTGATTTGCTGATGTTCAGACTGGAAACAATATGGAAGACTCTGAATGATAAAGGAATTTCCATGGATCAGATTTTGGCCCAAGGTCTAATTTCCCCAGCCACCTGCTGTTTGGTCAATCAGGACGGAACTGATACAGTTGAAAAAGCATTCCAGTTGACTCAGTCCCTTTCTGAAGCATTACGTGAAAAATACAAGATTTATTAGAGAATAATGTGACAGGAAAGCCTCAATGGGTCTGTAGAAGTTAAAGAGAAATACATGGATGGGCCCCTGCAAACCGTTGAGGAACTCATAGATCCTATAGGGTTGCTGAAGACAAAGGGCGTGTATAGATTTAACTATCTTTGATAGGGCCATAGACTTTGACCGTGAGGAATTTATTGATATTTCAGGTGATAAAATTATCTTTTTCTGTGGAAAAAAGTTTGTACAGGTATTTTGTGCATTCTCCGCAATTGCCGGGGGAAAAATCCATCAAGCTGGTTACGTTTAGAGCGTTTGCAGGTGCGGGACCGCTGTTTTCAAAATTCTCAGAAAATACCGCAAAAACAATTGAACAGACCTTTTCCGACAGACTTAGAGCGGTTGAAGAAAGGTGCCGACAACTTTTTGGCATGGTGGGGGACGATGCTTCCTATGATCTGAGTGTCCGGTTCAAAGCGCTGCCGAAAGTTCCTGTCATTTTTCAATTTAATGATAAAGAGGCATCATTGCCTGCAAGCTCAACATTGATGTCCCATGCCAGTGCTGAAAATTATCTGGATAAGCACTTATTGGCAGCAGTCGGGACATACATAAATACATAACCGGATCGTTGATAGGTCAGGGAAATTAAACATCATGAGGACAACTCCCGAGATTGAAAAGTTAAAACGTCAGATAAAATCCATTAAACATTCTGAAGTCATTGCAGAAAATAAATCTATACGGTTTCAAAAATTTTTAGATGCGTTTCCGTTCGGTATTTATATCGTCAATGAAAAATTTGAAATTGAATATATCAACGCGCTTTTGCAGCGGGAATTCGGAAATTCCGATGGCCAAAAGTGCTATCAGTATTTTCATGATCTGCAAAGTCCGTGTTCCTGGTGCAAAAATGAAAAGGTGTTTAACGGAGAATCGGTCATATGGAATTGGCATTCCGAAAAGACACAGCGTGACTATGAACTGTTTGACCTGCCTATCAAAAACGATGACGGTAGTATATCAAAAATCGAAATTTTCAATGATATTACCGATCGCTTAAGACTTGCATCTGAGCTTGAAAGATTTAAGCTTGCCGTCGAACAATCTGCTGACGGTATTATGATGACTAATCTGGAAGGAGAAATCACTTACACCAACTCTGCAGCAGAACAAATATACGGATATGATTCCGGCGAACTGATCAGCCTATTTGTCGAAACCCTGAGTGTTGACGAACAGGCTGCTGAAGACTTTATAGTCTCCAGAATAAAAAAATCAGGGCGGTGGCAGGGGGAGCTTGAACAGAAGCAAAAAGATCAGTCGCGCTTCACAGCCTATCTGTCTTGCACAATTGTTAGGGAGGCTGACAAACCTGTTGCTTTGCTGATTATTATTAGAGATATCACAGGATTGAAACTACTCGAACAGAAGCAGTTGCGGACAAGAAATCTTCTTGAAAGCGTCTATGAGAGTCTTGACCAGGCCGTTTTCGTAGTGGACCCTCAGGACCGCAAAATTCTGTCATGTAATTCGGCATCGGAAAAAATATTCGGGTATGCTAAAAATGAGATGATCGGGAAAAATACAGAATTCCTTCACAGCAGCAAGGAGGCATACCGGCAATACGGAAAAAAGGTAAGCCGGGCAGTGACATCAGGAACGGAATTTCATGTGGAATTCAACTTGAAAAACAAACAGGGAAAAGTATTTCCGACTGGGCATATTGTAAAATCTGTGGGCAAGGTACCAGGACTGCCGCCGATCCATGTGACGGTCATTAAAGATTTAACATTCCGGAAACTGGCTGAAGAAAAGCTTGCACATCAGCAGGAGGAACTCAAGAACAGGGCTCAGCGCCTTGAAGAATTGAATGCAGCTTTAAAGGTGCTTCTGGATCAGCGCGAAAAAGAGAAAAGAGACCTGGAGACCGGGTTGACAGAAAGATTGAATGGATTAATTCTTCCCACCATCAATAAACTTCGGAAACAGGCTTCTAACGATATTCAAGAAGATCTTTTGAACATCTTGGAAGCCAATATCAGAGAAATAACCAAGCCAGTTAACCAGAACGTAACCAATGAGATGATGGTGCTCAGTCCAACGGAAAATACCATTGCTGACTTGATAAAGCTGGGCTACAGGACAAAAGAGATTGCAGGTAAAATGAGTATTTCGTCTCGAACAGTTGAATTTCACAGAGACAACATCCGTAAAAAGCTAAAAATCAAAGGCCGGAAAGTAAATTTGAAAACATATCTCTCACGCATTTCCTAAATACGGGGGAAAACCCGGTATTACACCCGTATTATTCAGGCATTGATTTGTGGCAGTTATTATACTGAAATGGAAGCAATTTATCCGTGGGGGTATCCAGATATCTCTTTGAGGTTTACGTTTTCTTCTCTCACGATATATGACAGGCAACTCTGCCTGAACCTATAAAGCCCAAGGAGGAAAAGCATGTTTTGTTTTCAATGTCAGGAAACGGCTAGAGGAACCGGCTGCACTGTTCGCGGAGTCTGCGGGAAGGAAGAACAGACAGCCAACCTCCAGGATCTTATCATTTTTCACTGCAAAGGAATTGCCGTACTGACCAAAGCCGGGAAAAGCTATGGAATAGACAAAGTAGAAGATGCCGGCAGAATCATCACTCACGCCCTTTTTACAACCATCACCAATGCCAACTTTAATGACACGGCCCTAATTGACTGTATCAAACAGCTTCAGATGTTTAAATCAGAACTTAAATCTGAAATCGGTGCCAAATTGCCGACTGACCTTCATGATGCAGCCACTTATATCAATGATAATGTGTCCAGCTTTCAGGACAAGGCCAAGACAGTCGGCATCCTTGCCACAGAAAATGAAGATGTCAGATCCCTTCGGGAAACTGTCGTTTTCGGCTGTAAAGGGATCAGTGCGTATGCCCACCATGCGGCAATGCTGGGGTTTGAAAAAAAAGAGGTGTACGACCAGCTAATTGAAAGCATGGCTTCGGTAACAGAGGAACTCGCTGTTGACGAAATGGTGGCCATGGTGTTAAAAACCGGCGAAAATGCTGTCGCCACCATGGCGATTTTAGATGAAGCCAACACCACGACTTACGGCCATCCTGAAATTTCTGAAGTCAACATAGGGGTCGGAACCAACCCTGGTATTCTGGTCAGCGGTCATGATTTGCGGGATCTGCATGAACTCCTTATCCAGACCGAGGGCCAGGGAGTCGACATCTACACCCACAGCGAAATGCTGCCAGCAAATTATTATCCGAAGCTCAAACAATTCAGCCATCTAAAAGGAAACTACGGCAGCTCATGGTGGCACCAGAACAAAGATTTCGAAACATTTAACGGCGCCATCCTCATGACAACCAACTGCGTTATCCCTATTAAACAAAACAACTCTTACGCAGACCGACTTTTCACCACCGGTGCTGTCGGCTACCCTGAGGCGGTTCACATCCCGGACAGACAAGATAATGCTGCCAAAGATTTCTCAGCCCTGATTGCCAAAGCAAAACAATGCCAAACCCCCGAAGAGATTGAAACTGGCACCATCGTCGGCGGTTTCGGACACAACCAAGTGCTGGCCCTGGCCGACAAAGTCATTGAAGCAGTCAAATCCGGTGCTATCAAGCGCTTTATCGTCATGGCGGGATGCGACGGACGGATGAAAAGCCGGTCTTATTTTACAGAAGTTGCTGAGAATCTGCCCAAAGACACCGTCATCCTCACTGCCGGTTGTGCCAAATACCGGTACAATAAACTTGACCTGGGGGACATTGGGGGGATTCCCAGAGTTCTGGATGCCGGACAGTGCAACGATTGTTATTCTTTGGCGGTTATTGCTATGAAGCTCAGGGACGCCTTTGGCCTTGAACATATTAATGAATTGCCTCTCTCTTTCGATATCGGATGGTATGAGCAGAAAGCGGCAGCTGTTCTTCTGGCACTGCTGTCTCTTGGAGTCAAAGGGATCAGGCTCGGCCCCACCTTACCAGCCTTTATATCCCCGACTGTTTTAAAAGTGCTGGTCGATAACTTTGACATAAAAGGAATCACGACTCCTGAGGAAGACATCGCGGCGATGATGGCTGGCAATTAATAAAAAGAGAGGACGGAATGGATAAATATGAATGTATCCCCTGCGGCTATGTCTACGATCCTAAAGATGGTGATCCGGAGGGGGGAATAGAACCTGGCACCTCTTTTGAAGACCTTCCTGATGACTGGTGCTGCCCTATCTGCGGTATGGGCAAGGACGAGTTTGAAAAGGTCGTTTAAATTTTTGAGCAACCTCGCTCTGGAAACAAATACTTTGAAATAGGGTTATATTTGCTGCAGCCCGGCCATAAACGGCCGGGCTGTTTTACAGGAGGTGGCATGGGATTAAGCTATAAGATGCGCTTATTAATACTGGCGCTGGGCATCGGTATTGCAACTACCGGGGGGCTTTTTATAAAAAGCCTCCTTAAACCAGAATCCTTCGGAGTTTACGGGCCCTATCGAGCCGCTGCCATTGACGAGGAAGCCCAGATCCCCATTCGGCATGCCACTAACGTGTCCTGTTATTCCTGCCATCCTTACGAGGCAAAGATTCATAAAGCCGGCCTGCACAAGACCATCTCATGCGAGTTCTGCCACGGTCCCTGGGCAGACCATGTGGCCGGAAGCAAAAAGGTCGGGACCTTGCCGGTGAAAAAAGACGGGGAGATCACCACTCTTTGTCTGCGATGTCACAATACCGAAATTACGGCCCGCCCCCATGAGGTGATCAAAACGGTAGCCATGCCCGGGCATTTGGAATCCCAGAAGGTCAAACTGACCCACAACTGCAATCAGTGCCACCATGTCCATGCCCCGCTAAAGTATATCAACCGGGCCAAACAGATTACAGAATCAGCGGAGAAAGCTTTATGAAAACCGATCAGGAAAAACGGGCCTTTTTGAAAAAAGTACTGGACGGCACTATCGCAGGGTCACTCTACCTAGTGATGCCCATGGCAGGCCTTGCCATGGGAAACAACACAAAGGACCATGCTTCCCGTAAAGCCCCCCTTGAGAAATTGCCGGAACAGGTGCCTGGTATCCGGGGGAAAACCTACGATATCCTGGACCAGGAGTTCGCCTTTGTCGTGGACATCACCCGCTGCATCGGCTGCGGGTCCTGCTGTGTGGCTGATAAGCGAGAGTACAATGTGCCTGACGACAATTACAGGACCTGGGTGGAACGCTATGTGAAGGGGTTTTCCGATCAAGTCTATGTGGACGCACCGAACGGCGGCCTGGACGGTTACCAAACCCCGAGATTGGATATTGATGAGTTGATCCGTGACACTTTTTTTGTCCCCAAGTTATGTAACATGTGCAAAGAAGCACCATGTGTCCAGGTCTGCCCTGTGGGGGCCACCTTCACCACACCTGACGGCTTTGTACTGGTCGACCATGAAAGGTGTGTGGGCTGTGCCTACTGCATCCAGGCCTGTCCCTATTCAGTTCGATATATTCATCCGACAACAAAGACGGTGGACAAGTGTACCTGGTGCTACCACAGGGTACGTAAAGGGCTTTTGCCCGCTTGTGTGGATGTCTGCCCCACAGGAGCTCGAAAATTCGGCAGCCTCAGGGATGAGAGTTCCGAGGTCTATCAGATCCTCAAGGGACCAGGGGTGCTTACCGTATTAAAAAAAGAGATGGGCACCTGGCCCGCCTTGTACTACAAAGGCGCCAGAAGGGAGGTGGTCTGATGAATACACTCCTGACTGCAGCCAATTCTGGGGAATCCATCGGCTCAGCCACCATGCTGGTTTCCAACTACGTCTTTCCCAACGACATCCATGTCCACTGGTCCATGATGATCGTGCTTTATCCCTATATCACCGGACTTGTAGACGGAGCATTTATTATCGCTGCCCTCTACTATCTTTTTGATGTAAAAAGCTTGAAACCGGTAGCCCGTTTTTCTCTGCTCTTTGCCTTAGCATTCCTATGCTGCGCCACGTTACCCCTGCTGCTTCATCTGGGTCGGCCCGAGCGGAACTTCAACATGCTGCTGACCCCAAGCCCGTCGTCCGCCATGGCCGGATTCGGATATATCTATGCTGTTTCCATGGGCGTTCTGACTTTTATCGTCCTCTTTGTCTACCGCCCGGTGCTAGTGGAACTCAGATCTACTGCTAAAGGCTGGCTGCAGGTACTTTACAGGGTGATCACCTTTGATAGCATTGATTTGTCGCAAGGGGCCCGGCAACTGGATGCAAAAATTATCCGATTTCTGGTGGGCATCGGTATTCCCATTGCGGCAATACTTCACGGTTACGTGGGCTTTATTTTCGGCGGGGTGAAAGCCAACCCCACCTGGTCTACGCCTCTCATGCCGGTAATCTTTTTGTTTTCTGCCTGTGTCTCCGGTATATCTGCCATCATCCTGGCTTATATCGTCATCCGTAAATTCCGTGGCAAATCGATTTCGCATTCGGCCATCGCGACCATGACCAAGACTCTGACTCTGTTTTTTATCCTGGCATTTTGCTTTGAAATGCTGGAGGTCTTTTCCCATACCTATTTGAAATCCGGATATCATCACATGGTAGAGGGGCTGCTCAACGGTCCCTTGGCCTCATCTTTCTGGCTCTGGCAGGTCAAAATATGTTCCATGATTCCATTGATACTTCTGGGCGTAATGGGATTGTTCAAACTGAGAGAGGGCATTTACAATCTTCTGGCTGCAGTCGTCTCCGCAATTCTATTGCTACAGGTATTGATTATGCGATGGAACGTTGTGATCGGCGGTCAACTTATGAGCAAAAGCGCCCGGGGATACACGGCTTTTCATCCGGAATGGTTTGACAAGGAGGGGATTATCGCTGTGATCATCGTTATGGCTATTCCCTTTGCGATCCTTTGGGGCCTTGGGAAAATTTTCCCCTTCTGGGCACAGGAAAGCGAATAAACAAAACAAATAAAAACACCATGAAGGGAGGTGATGCCGGCTTCTGGAAAAAACAACCGGACCATGGCAAGGGCCGGTAAACTTTAATACTAATTGGAGGGTTAGACCATGATCGTATTAAGATCATTGCTTGTAATGATTGTTTTTGGGGTGCTGACGGTTGGGACGGCATTTGGCCTGACCCAGGCCTCCTTCGACGTAAAAAATTCCAAAAATCAGGAAATGAACAAAAAATGTATCACCTGCCATCTTAAAGAAAATAAATCGCTGGTGCTACAGTGGGAAAATTCCGCCCATGCGGCGGCAAAAGAGGGGCAGGTTGGCTGTTATACCTGCCATGCTGCGGAAAAAGGGGATGAACTGGGCTATCAGCACGAAGGGGCCTTCATCAAAGCCATTCTCTCTCCCAACGACTGTGCTAAATGCCATGAACCGGAGGCAAAGGAGATGGGGATGTCCCACCATGCCACTGCCGGTGAAATCATGGCATCTCTTGATAACATGCTGGCCGAAGTGGTCGGCGGGATGCCCACAAACAAGGGCAACATGGCTTCGGGGTGCTGGCAGTGCCACGGCTCCGTGGTCAAAGTCAAAAAAGATAAAGACGGAAAACCCCTTCGCTCTAAAACAGATGCCCCCCAAATGGACTACAACACCTGGCCTAACTCCGGTATCGGCCGGATTAATCCGGACGGGTCCAAGGGGGTCTGTAACGCCTGTCATTCCAAACATGATTTTTCCGCCTCTAGAGCACGGCAGCCTGAGAATTGCGGAAAATGTCATCTGGGTCCGGACCATCCTCAGAAGGAAATATACGAGGAATCCAAGCACGGCATCGCCTATTTCACTGCTGAAAAAGGCAACACGGCCAATGGGATGAATATTATGAAAGACGGTGCCTGGGTCCTGGGTGACGATTATCACACCGCCCCCACCTGTTCCACCTGTCATATGGGCTCTTATGTAAAGCTCAACGGCTCCGTGGCAAAAAACAGTCATAATGTTGGCGACCGCATCTCTTGGAACCTGAGGGCCCCCATATCCTCAAAGCTGAACAGGGTAACTTTTACAGATGGCTCTGTAACGGATATCACGGGGGATCAGCCCCCCAGGGCTGGACAGAAAGCCAAGAAAAAATCCTACGTCCGGGAAGGGGATAAACTCAAAAAAGTTATTGAAGAAAAAACAATTGCTTCAGTTGTATCTTGGAAACAGCGGCGCGAAAACATGCAGGAGGTCTGCAAATCTTGCCACGGCGTGAACCAGATACGTAACTTTTATGAGCAGCTTGATGATGTGGTCCACCTATACAACGATAAGTTTGCCAGACCAGGCGTCGAACTAGTTAACATGCTCAAAGAGGATGGAATATGGGAAAACACAGGATTCCAGCACAAACTCGGCTATACCTGGTTTGAAATATGGCATCATGAGGGACGGCGGGCCAGAATGGCTGCCGCCATGTTCGCCCCGGACTACACGCACTGGCACGGTATGTATGAAGTTTCCCGAAATTTTTACCATGAGTTCCTACCCGAAGTGCAAGAGCTGGCTGACCATGCGGGCAAAGGCGAAAAGTACCGCAAATATATTAAAGCACTGCTGGCCAAGCCTGAACATATCTGGACCCGCACCGGTGGCAGTGCAGAAACTATGAAACTCATAGAAGAAGAGAATCAGCTTAGGTATAACCAGTAAAACGTATCAGACATACAATGTGAAATCAGGCAGGGTCTCTTGGCTCTGTCTGATTTCATTTATCCACCAGGCCGTAGCCATAGGGGCAAGCAACTGAAGCCCCGTTCTTCAGGTCTGGAGTATAAGGCATTTTGTCGGTAGGCCGGTTTGATATACTGTCGAATCTAACTCTGATATTTATGAAACAGGTAGCAAATAGAGCCAATCATTATTGGTGGCTCAAATCCGGCCCAATGTCGTATATTTTTTTAAAAAGCAGACATTTGGAAAAAATACTACGGTTTTGCAAACAATTATCCAGGAATTCAATTTTTGATCAGGTCCGTTTATTCAGGGGGCCGATACAGAGAAATAAAACAAAGAATAGTTTCATTGCCTTTCGAACCGTCTGCCGTGACTGTTTTTCCAATCCGTTTCTCCCGCGCTATTCACTTCTAAGTGTTCATAGTGATCCTCACCAGGCCTTATACGATAGCAGGTATCCATCAAAGAGATGTCTCACAAAATTTCAGCCCGGGCCTTCCAAAAGATTATGTATGAACTTACAATAAGACGTCCATTTCATCGGCCGGCAATGGTTTGCTGAAATAATATCCTTGAAAACAATCGGTTCTTATTTGACACAAAAAATCCAGTTGTGACCGAGTCTCCACCCCTTCGGCGACAACCTCAAGACCTAAGCCGTGGGCCATATCCACGATTGCCCGGACAAGAGTGTTTGCTTGGTTTTGATCGGGGACGCCATCTATAAACGACTTGTCAATTTTTATAACGTCTATGGGAAATTGCCTCAGATAGGATAGAGAGGAGTAACCTGTACCAAAATCGTCCAGCGCAATGGTCACACCGATGTCACGCAATTCTTCAAGGGTGTTTTGCGACCGTTCCGGATTCTGCATGAGAACACTTTCGGTGATCTCAAGCTCAAGTGCGGCAGCCGGGAGATCCGTTCGCCCCAGAACGTCCTTTACCAGCTGGGACATGTCGTCTTCGCTGAATTGCCTTGGCGACACATTCACAGCCACTTTGAGGTCTCGACCGGTAACCTCGCGCCAGTGTCGAATTCGCTTACACGAGAATTCCAGGACCATTTGGCCTATGGGTATGATCAGACCGCTTTCTTCTGCCAATGGAATGAACGCCAAAGGCGAAATTATGCGGCCGTTGTGCACCCAGCGAACGAGTGCCTCCATCCCCAGTATCTGATTGCTGGATGCCTTGACTTTTGGTTGAAAAAACGTCACGATTTCATCATTTTGAATAGCCAGTCTCAGGTTATTGAGCAAGGACATCCTTTTCGTGGCCTCGCTGTTCATGGACTGCGTAAAAAATCGATATTTTCCGCGGCTTTCCATCTTGGCTCTGCGACAAGCGATGTCCGCATTCTGGATCAGGGTGCCTGGGGACAGATCTTCGGAATCCTCCCGAGAAACCGCAATACCCAAAGACGCGCTTAAATGAATCGGCTCAGCACCAACCTTAAACGGTTCCTCAAATATCCTGTTTAGAGATTCTGCGGTAACCGAAGCGGCTGTAGGGGATTTAAGTCCGGGCTGCACAATTAAAAAAGCATCTGCACCCAACCTACAACACAACTCCTTGTGTCCGTGAAAATCAACAATCCGGGTTGCTACTTCCTGCAAGAGGCTATCGCCCGCCAGATGACCGAAAATGTTGTTAACGGACTTAAAGTCGTCAAGATCAAGTACGATAGCCGCCGCGTATTCTCCAGTTTTGGCCATCTGTTCCAAAACCTGTCGCAAGTGTTCGGTAAGCAGTTTCCGGTTTGGCAAGTCCGTGAGGCCATCATGATAGGTCTGGTGATGAATCATCTCTTCCCCCCTGCGAATATCGGAAAGGTCATGGAATACAGCTACATATCGAAGGTTGATACCGTAGCGACTCTTGACCGCAGTGATGGAAGTCCATTGGGGGTAAGCTTCACCATTTTTACGACGATTCCAGATTTCTCCACGCCAGACCTCATTATTGATCAGAGAATCCCACAGGCCTTTATAAAATTCCGGTTCGTGATGATCGGATTTCAAAATTCTGGGATTCTGTCCCAAGGCTTCTTCAGCAGAATATCCGGTAATGGTTGTAAAGGCTTTGTTTGTAGAGAGGATACGACCTTCGCTGTCGGTGACAACAACACCTTCAATGGCTTCATCAAAAGCCTTTTGATTCAGTTTTAAACGGCTTTCAAACTGCATTCTTTCATTGATATCCACATGGGTGCCGACCATTCTTATGGGGCTACCATTTTCATCAGTCTCCACAATCCGGCCTCTGCCCAGCACCCAATGCCAACTGTCGTCTTTTCTTTTCATTCGAAACTCGATTTCATACTGGTCGCCGCATTGGATCGCTTTGGCAATCAATTCTTTTACCTTAGGCAAATCTTCGTGGTGTATCAGTTTCTCCCAGCTCTCCAGGCTGTGTTTAAATTCATCAGGCTCGTATCCCAGCATGGTAAAATAGCGGGGGCTGAAATAGGCGCGCCCCGTATGAATTGACCAGTCCCAGAGAGCGTCACTGACCGAATCAATCGCTAGTTGCATGCGTTCCCGGGATATGCGCAATTCTTCCTCTGCTTTTTTTTCTGCCGTCTTATCATGATATATGGCGACAATTTCTCCGCCGGGAAGCTTATAAACATAATTTTCCACATAAATGTCTATGCGGTCATCGCTATACTTTGAAATGGGATGATGTTCAGCCACGCCTGTACTGCAGACTCTTCGAAACACATCCAGAAGCCCCATCCTACCGACGCTCGGAAAAACATCCTCAACATTTTTCCCAATCACATCTTTGCGTTTTAACTGGCTGGACTCCTCCGCTGCTTTGTTAATTTCCTTGAACAGAAAGCCTCGCCCATCTTCGCTCATCGTATAGACGGCAATACATGAATTGGTATTTTCGAAGAGTGTGCGGAACAATGTTTCTCGCCGATAAAGCCTCTGTTCCAGTCCCCCCTTGTCGGTTGCATCTTGATTGCTCGCCCTGCGCCCTATCAAATTTCCATCCTTGTCCAAAACAGGGCAACAAGTGTGAGATATCCAATGGATTTCACCGGCTTTTGAAATGATTCTGAAGTCAAAAGGTTTATGGATCGGATCAGAGTTGATGCAGTTGAGATGGTGCAGGACTTTATCACGATCGTCAGGATGCACTATTTGATTAATGAGATCAGGATCATCCATAAATTCCTGATCACTGTATCCAGTAATTTTCTTACAGGAAGGCGAAACGTATACAAACGATCTGTCCGGTGACATCAGGTATTCCCAATTATAGGATAGATCAGCTATGAGGCGATACAAATCCTGGGGCATTGGGGGATGGCTCTGACTATCGGTTTTCATAAATTTTTTTTCTGAAGAGGCCTGACTTTCAGTTCGGAATTCTTTTTTATCGTTTTTCTTTTGTTTCATTGGTCCTTCTGATTTATATTTTTAATAAAGGGTGTTGAAATCGATGGTTCCAATTTTATGAAATATGATAAATTCTCAATCAGTTAGAAGCTGAAAAAGCCTCTGTTTAGTTGTAACTTTCAAGTTACCACACAAAAAAGAAAACAACATCACAGAGGCTTTATGCACGAGAAAAATATCAGACGCATCATCACAAAGCAATTGAAAAAGAGTTTTCCGAACTGGAACAAGATGACGAGGAAATCCAAAAA
>MDTD01025921.1_pt1 | contig 34873 bp, 33 predicted proteins | sample 811221 | NCBI WGS metagenome assembly MDTD01 (sample SAMN05326646, study PRJNA326480) | marine metagenome | isolation source: seawater | place: Pacific Ocean: South West | collected 2011
CAGTCAAAGGGGAAAGTTTTAATGATATGAGCTCGCGTGTAAATGTTGTTATTGAGCAAATCTTAAAGAAAACGGACGTTCAAGATCCTAGTATAATTATTGCACACACTGGTACAATTCGTGCCGTAATTTCAAAACTTGTTGGGCACTCAGCATTAAGTTTTCAATTTGATAACTTATCTCTCAGTGAGCTTATTTTTTTAAATGATGGAATGATTATTAACTATTTGAATAGAAGTATTATTCGATAGTGTATCCATATTTTACAGTAATGAATTTGAAAGCCTTATTATGAAACACATCTATCGCCAAAGCCACATTGTTGATTTTATGGCAGTTTTAATGCAGTTCACACGCATTAAAATAAATTGGTCATATTTTTCTGATGACCCACCAGACTTAAAACGCGCCAGCTGGGCTTTCCCTCTTGCCGGATGGCTAGTAGGCCTGTTATCGGGCAGTCTCGGACAAGTCTTGGTTCTCCTTGGTTTCCCCGTCCTTTTAAGTTGCGCTATTGCAACTGCATTTTGTATCTATCTTAGTGGTGCTTACCACGAGGACGGTTTGGCAGATATGGCAGACGGGTTTGGCGCAGGTGGTAATGGAGAGAAAATCAGTAATATCATCCACGACAGTAGGTTAGGCACCTATGGTGTTTCCGCTTTGTCTCTGGCGATCATTATTCGTATACTGTTAATCTCAAGTTTAGTAGAAAATGATTTTTGGCTTTTTGTAATAATGGGTTCAAGCTTGGCAGTCGGAAAAGGCTTCATTATGATAAATCGCCGTATTTTTCCGATTTCAGAATTTGCAGGTCGGGCTGCAGTGACTTTTCTCGGGAACGATATTCGCCAAATAATTTGCCTATTATGTTGGTTTTTGCCATGTTTGTTAATTTTTACCATACCGCAATTAGTCGCAGGTATTATCCTTAGCCTCCTAGTATCTTTTTGGTGCGGTTTTAAGGCGAAACTTTATCTTGGCGGTACTACTGGCGATGTTCTAGGTGCAACGGCTTTTTTGACAGAGTTGGCATTTTTGCTTGGTATTTTATTGATGGTCTAGGCCTTTTACTTGGGCTATAAAAAATTCTTTTTTTAGCCGTCAAAGTCAACTATTTCCGTAAGCTCTAAAGCCCTTTTTCTTAGCTTGGCTAATGTCATTAAGTTAACTTTATCAGCTTCAAAGTCTCCCCAACTTTTAACTAAATCATCTACTTGGGTTCCTGGGGCTATCGGATATTCGAAGTTATTGGTCGCATAAATTTCTTGTGCTTCGCCAGAGCTGAGAAACTCCATAAGTTTTAATGCATTTTCTTTATTTGGAGAAAATTTTGCCATTCCTATACCAGAAACATTTACATGTGTTCCTCCATCTTTAAATGTTGGAAATACTATATTAACGCTATTTGCCCAATCGACTTGCTCTGGGTCCTTCAGCATTTTTCCCATATAGTAAGTATTTCCTATGGAAAGATCACATTCTCCTGCCCATATCGCTTTGACCTGTGCTCTATCATTTCCCTGCGGTTTTCGGGCAAGGTTTTTCTTTAAGCCCCGAAGCCAGTCTAACGCGTAGTTTTCTCCATGATGATGAATTATAGCGGATGTTAGTGCCAAATTATAAGCATTTAGGCCCGAACGGATACAAATTTTACCTTTCCATTTTGGATCCGCTAACTCTTCATATTTACGGATATCTCCAGGTTTTACACGTTCATTACTAGCATAGATTATTCTAGCACGGGTTGTTAATCCAAACCAGTGGCCAGCTGGATCTCTATATTTACTTGGAACATTTGCGGAAAGCACGTCACTTGTCACTTGTTGTGTAAGTCCAGCGTCAACCAATGCAGATAATCTAGAAATATCAACGGTTAGTACAATATCGGCAGGGCTTCGTTTTCCCTCTGCTTTCATTCGCTCTATCATGCCTTTCCTCAGATATACTATATTAACTTTAACACCCGATTTCTTGGTAAAAGCATTCGTCAATGGTTCAATTAAGAAGGGCTGTCGATATGAATAAACATTAACTTCAGATGCTGATAAATAGGAACTAAACAAAAGTGAAACTAAGAGAAATATGATGTAAGTAAATTTTTTCATATACTGAATCCAAACAAGTGAGGATTTTAATTAAATAATTCTGAGTAAATTTGTCAAGATAAAAGATAGTAAGTCTATGTGCATATTTATTTATCGCTATTTCAAATATGTGTGCACTTATAAACTTTTACTACTAAAATACTGGCTATAAAGTATTTGAAACACTATATCGATATCCACGGATAGTTTTGGTTTTTAAATGGATTAAAATATTATGGCCAATATAATTGAATTAAGTGAGATCATTAATCAAAAAGTATACAATTTATCAGATACTGACTTCGTCCGAAAATGTAAAAGTGATTTAGACCAAAATGGTGTTTTGACACTCTCAAATTTTTTGAATGCCAATACTTTGAAAGAACTTGTATCTGAGGCTGAAGATAATGCCTCACAGGCTTATTACACTAATTCCACTCACAATGTTTACTTAACGAAAATTGATAATAATTTTGCTTTAGATCATGTTATCAATAAACAACTGGTCTCATCAAAAGGCTGTATTTGTACCGACCAAATTAAATCGACTTCAAAACTTAAAACACTCTACAGCTCAAATAAATTCAAAAGCTTTATTGCGGCAGTAGTCGGTGAGATATCTTTATTTCCTTACGAAGATCCATTGTCCTCAATAAATGTTCACTATGCCGGCAAAGGTCAGGAACTGAATTGGCATTTTGATAATTCGGAGTTTGCAATAACTCTTTTATTACAAAGTCCCATTGATGGAGGTGAATTTCAATATTTAAAAGACTTTCGGAATGCGGACAAAAATGAGATGAATTTTGAGGGTGTGGGCAAATTACTAGCTGGCTCGGTTGCTCCCAGAACTTTGACCATGAAGCCTGGAACTTTAGTTTTGTTTAGAGGTCGAAATTCAATTCATAGGGTTACCCCAACGATCGGTGATACAAAAAGAATACTGGTGGTCTTGGCATATAATTCTGAGCCAGGAATTGCATTATCAGAAAGTGCACGTAAGGTATTTTATGGGCGACTAAGCTAACTATTCTTAAATTTTGACTAATGGTTATTCGCAAACATTGGTTTAGTGTTTTCTTCTAAAAATTTTTATTAGTGATGTCTTTATTATTGCTTTTATGATGATACTTACTCCAATCTTTTGTCAAACTGGAATTGATACAAATTACCTGGTGGTACGATTTATTTAGTGTACCTATGCCAAACGTCATATTTTGGCCAAAATTTACAGTTAGTATTCTCAGTCATAGTCGTTGCGAAATCAACTTCGTCTATACGACAATACCCAACTAATCTCTCGTAGCTCATTGCTCCGGTTAAATCACAGATAACCTTGGACTCCTTAAATTGTGAAGCGAACCTTAAGGCTACCTGGCCTTCATCAGTATCATTTTCAGGGCAATCTAACGCAGCAATACGAACGGGAATATTGCCAACCTCAATTGTGTCGCCATCTCTGATGTGAGAAATTACACCTGAAAGGGTGGAATATTCGAAAGCTCTCGATTGTGTTATAAATGCGGCAAAGAATGCCATTATCAAGATCTTGAGGTTAGAGATCTGAATCATGGAGTTACTCCAATAGCCAGCAGAAATTGATATAGCTTAATCTCCCTTTGACCGGGTTCCAGAAAATTGGAGCTGCCAATTTTCACATTCTTCATCAGTTATTTTCTGGAATAATACCTCAGGGACCGTGAATTCAGAACCAGCCATTAGTTTGTTTGCCGCTTCTGATATATTTTCTGGCCAACTCCAGTCATCACACTGCATCATTGTCATAAGCCGTTCAGCTGTATTCGGAATAAATGGCCTTGATAAAAGCGCATAAATTCGAATCAAGTTGAGGGCTAATCGAATTTGTGAAGCTGCTTTGTCTTCATCTTCTTTATATACCGACCACGGTGCTGATGATTGGAGGTATTCATTTCCCAAAGCCCAAATAGAACGAAGCTCAGATGCCGCTTTACGAATTTCTATGGCCTCCATATATTTTTCATAGGCCCGGATTTGAACCGTTAAATTTTCAATAAGGCTATGCTCGGCCGGTCCAAAGTGACCGCCTGATGGTATTTCCTCGCCAAATTTGGACCTGCAAAATTTAGTAACTCGGCTTACAAAATTTCCCAGCACGTCTGCTAAATCTTTGTTTACACTGCCCTGAAAATTATCCCAAGTAAATTCAGCGTCCGAACTCTCAGGTGCATGGCTTAAAAGCCACCATCGCCAGTAATCTGCTGGAAGAATGCCAAGAGCATCATCCATGAATACGCCTCGGCCTCTCGAAGTAGAAAATTGACCACCCTCATAATTCAGATAATTGAAAGATTTTATATAGTCTACTAGCTTCCAAGGTTCCCCTGAACCTAAAATCGTAGCAGGGAAAGAAAGGGTATGAAAAGGAACATTATCTTTACCCATAAATTGGGTATAGGTTACTTGATCTGCGCCTTTATCGGTTCGCCACCAGCTTTCCCAGTGCTTGCCTTTTCCGGAATTTACCCATTCTTGGGCACATGCAATGTATTCTATTGGAGCATCGAACCAAACATAGAATACCTTTTCTTCCATCCCAGGCCAGGGTTTATCACCTTTTTTAACAGGTATGCCCCAGTCAAGATCCCGTGTAATCCCACGGTCTTGCAACCCATCTCCGTCATTTAACCATTTCTTGGCAATAGATGTTGTTAGAATGGGCCAGTCTGTCTTGCTGTCAATCCAATTCTCCAATTTTTCCTTCATATTGGACTGACAAAGATATAAATGCTGAGTTTCTCGCCGCTCCAGTTCTCTCGTTCCTGAAATTGAAGATCGCGGGTTTATAAGATCTGTAGGATCTAATTGCTTTGTGCAATTATCACATTGATCGCCTCTGGCATCTTCGAAGCCACACTCGGGGCAGGTTCCCTCAATGTAACGATCAGGTAAATACCGCTCGTCAACATGAGAATATATTTGGGTCTCTTTAACTTCATTTATTAACCCTGCTGCTGCTAATTGAGCTGCGAAGTGCTGAGTTAATTTATGGTTCTCTTGGCTTGAAGATCTTCCAAAATGATCGAAAGAAAGGCCAAAGCCTTCAGCTAACTTAGCTTGGACTTCGTGCATTTCCTTACAGTAATCAGATATATTTTGGCCTGCTTTTGCTGCTGCTAACTCTGCGGGAGTTCCGTGTTCATCGGTTGCACAAAGAAATAATACTTCATTACCCCGCCCACGCTGATATCTTGCATATAAGTCAGCTGGTAGTTGACTGCCGATAAGATTACCCAGATGTTTTACGCCATTTATGTATGGTATTGCTGAGGTGATTAGGTGACGCCGCATAGTAACCCTGTTGTTTTATAATCGTTTAGCTTATGTGAATAGGATTTGGAAGATACATAGCCCACTCAATTTAAGAAAACTAAGATTAAATCAACTCTGACTGTAGGCACTTCACCAATTATTGTCTCTGTGGTGAAACTTTAAAAGTCTACCGATTAAAACTGATGTTCTTTGCGAGTAAACATCGTCAGTTTTTTCATCAACAGACTATCTTGAGAGTATTCTGTAAAAACCAAAGACAACCAAATCAAAATGTCCAAAAGTGATTAAGTAAAATGAAGCAGCGGGTCCAAATGAACCAATCAGTCTAGAAGCTATACGTCGCTTATTAGCTCATTTCATGTAGGTAATGATATTTCAAGTTGGTTTCTAATTCCTGTTAGGAAAAATTTTTTTTCTGGCACTAGGCGTGCACGTGTTAAATCTAATTTCCATTGATATGCTGTATTTGCATGATTAGGTCTAATATACCAACGAGTTTCAACGCCTAAAGCGCCTCCATCCTTTGGTGTTAGTATCAATGGCAATGGAGCAATCTTTGATGATTTACAACTTTTACCTGCCAAGTGCATACGCCTAATTTGCGTGAGGGTAGGGATTTGTTCCAGCTCTGCTATGATTAGTGGCGGTATTCCGATCCTGAGACTTTCTTCTACGCACCATAGTGTATTATTAAAAGATGGTGAATTAACAAATATAAACCGATGAGGGTTAACCCATTTTGAGACTCCGTTTGGATTAACCGTGTCCTTAGAATATGAAGGACGTATCCATAATATCGGGCCTTTGCACCTTTGGGCTAAGAAGAATGGAAAAAACAATTTAGCTGGCCCATGGCATTCATGTACGCGCCCATGTTCCAACCCTATATTTCCATAGATTGAAATTTTAGGTTGGCTTATAGTGTTGCCATTTATCAAAAGACTCAGGTTCATAAGCAAAAATAGCATGTTCTTGTTTTGTTCTCAAATAGTTTCTTGTGTTTAGTAATATTTTGTCTAGGACTTAACCTGAATACTCACAGGGAGCAATCACTATGAAAATGTTTGAGCTAGGTCAAACTGGGCTAAAGGTTTCTGAATTGTGTTTAGGTACAATGACTTATGGCACACAAACATCTGAAGCTGATGCTCATCTGCAAATTGATTTATGCTTGTCAAATAATGTAAATTTCATAGACACTGCTGAAATGTACCCAGTAAATCCAATTTCGGCTGAAACCGTTGGACGCTCAGAGGAAATAATTGGTCGGTGGATATCTCAAAACAAAAACCGTAGGTCGAATATCATACTAGCTACAAAACATTCTGGGCAAGGGCTCTCCCATGTACGAAATGGTGCACCGATAACTAAAGAAACTATTCAGGATGCAGTAGAAGGCAGTCTCAAAAGGCTTAAAACTGACTATATTGACCTGTATCAATTCCACTGGCCAAATCGGGGTTCATATATGTTTCGCCAGAACTGGAAATATGATCCATCCACGCAAGATAAAAAAAGTACTTTAGAGAATATGTATGAATGTTTAGTTATTCTTCAAAAGCAAGTAGAAAAAGGCAACATAAGATATTTTGGCTTATCGAATGAAAGTGCTTGGGGGACCGCCAATTGGTTAAAATTATCTGAGCAACATAACTTGCCAAGAGTAGCAACTATTCAAAATGAATATTCATTGTTATGCAGACTATATGATACTGATTTAGCGGAATTAAGCGTAAATGAGGGGGTTGGTTTAATGGCTTTTTCCCCTCTAGCTGCTGGTCTATTAACCGGTAAATATCTGGATGGAAATTTACCCAAAAACTCCCGGAAGTTAATAAATCAAGATTTGGGTGGAAGAGATAATCCTAGATCGGAAATGGCGGTGAGATCATATTTGAAGATAGCCAAAGAGTTTGGTTTAAACCCAATACATCTTGCTTTGGCCTGGTGCAAAACGAGACCATTTATGTGCTCTTCCATTTTTGGAGCAACATCAGTTGAGCAGCTTCCAATTATTCTAGAGGTCGGGAATATTGAATTGACCCAAGAGTGCATAGATTTGGTTAATGAAACTCATAAACTCAACCCGATGCCTTATTGAGTACCAAGGACTTTAAAATTTGAAAAATTGGTAAATACAGCAAATGGAAATATGGGTTTTTTTATCAATTAGCGCTGCTATTTTTCAAACACTAAGGTTCATTTTACAAAAATTTTTAAGCGATACGCAGCTGGGAGTCGATGGGGCAACCTTTTCTAGGTTTATATTTTCGGCTCCAATCCTGATGGTTTTAGCACCATTATGGTTTGCTTCTTCTGGGTATCCAATTGTAACTGAAAATTTTTTTATTTTTTCTATGATTGGTGGAATTGCTCAAATATTAGCGACACTATGTGTTATAGCGCTTTTCAAGCAGAGAAACTTTGCAGTTGGTATAGCTTTCAAGAAAACCGAAACCTTGCAAATTACTGTTATTTCATTGGTGGTATTGGGCGAGAAAATATCGATTAGTGCCCTTATTGCGATTTGTATCGGGTTTGTAGGTTTAGTCCTTTTATCAAAACAACCTTTTAAAAGAAGCTTTTTAGAGGAAGGTGTCTTCAACCGCTCTGTTTTTCTTGGTCTTCTCTCAGGTTTTTTATTCGCAATTTCAGGTGTTTACTACCGGGCTTCTACTTTAAGTGTATTAGATGAGAGTTCCATAAATAGAGCAATTTTTACATTAACATTTGTACTAGTTTTTCAAGTAATAGCTATGGGCGGATGGCTGATAATTTTTAATCGTGGTGCGCTTAAAGCTGTTTGGAAAGTACGCAGGGTTGCCATTTGGGTTGGGCTTACTTCTTTAGCAGGGTCATTTTGTTGGTTCTGGGCCTTTTCTCTGGTAAATGCTGCGTTAGTAAAAGCTGTTGGGCAAATAGAACTTCTGTTTTCAATTCTGGCGAGTATCGTTTTATTCAAAGAAAAGATAACGGGTAAAGAGTTGGTTGGAATTTTTACAGTCATGTTAAGCCTTATCGGTGTAATAGTATTAGGCTAATTTAGCTAATGTAAGAAAACTCACTAAGGCCGTCACTATTTTGAAAAAAGGGTACTCTTTTTGGGGTCATATCATCATTTAAATTTGAAATCACCTCAGCAAATACGACCTCTGTAATAAAAGGCAAATCAAATCTTCGGACGTCTTGAATTGGTATCCACTGTAAGTGAGAAAGCTCATCTGAAGCCCTTGAGAAATCATCTAAGTCCACGTCCTTAGAAATAAGGTCTGCATCAAGATAAAAAAAGCGCGCGTCAAAGCGTCTTGGCCGGCCAGGTGGGGTAATTGCTCGAAATACAAATTGGAATTTTGATCCATCGGGAACAAGCCCAAGGTCTGCAAACTTTTTCCATTCATAAGGTTTATTTCCAGTCCATTTTCCTTTGGTCCCTAATATGATCCCTGTTTCCTCGAAGAGTTCGCGGATAGCGGCATTGGTAAGTGCAAGAACCAAGCCTCCATTACACTTGTAGGCCATTCTTGCTTTACAAGTAACGTTTAATGGTTTGACTGAGTTTATTTGAAAGTCAGTTTCTTCCACTGCTCCGCCCGGGAATACAAATTTTTGGGGCATAAAGGCAGCATTTTTGCCCCTTTGACCCATGAGAACTGAAGGACTTGTCTTTCTATTACGTATTAATATAGTGGATGCGGCGTGTTTAATTTCAACATTAGTATTCATTTTTGGTGCATGCTTTCTGAAACATTCTTATTTAAAAATATTAAGCTTTTCTAAAAAGCACAATGCGTCTATCTTGCTTTCTCAGAGATTTGCTTAATAAGACGCTTAATGTTACTCAATAAACATTCAAAATATCTCAAATTATCAAATACATAGTTGCCTTAAAAAATCACATTCTCTGTGTTTTTATAATCTAAATTAAATATAGTTTAATATTAAACTAAATTTTAGCCCATGAGGCAGCTGCTATTTCAGAATAGCATTCTTGTCAAATCTTTCAAAGTCGATAATGGTTATACACACTGCTTTAAAGGGATGATTTTATGTTGAAAGATATCGCAAAAAGTGTTTGGGCAAATGCTTATGCCCCGTATTCAAAGTTCAAGGTTGGTGTAGCAATCAAAACTATTGATGGATCGGTGTTTTCGGGTGTAAATGTAGAAAATGCTGCATATCCTGAAGGAACATGTGCGGAAGCAGCGGCTATTGCGGCAATGTGTGCCGCTGGGCAAAGGGAGATCGTGGAGGTTTACGTTATAGCTGATTGCAAAGAGCCCGTCCCTCCATGCGGTGGTTGCCGTCAAAAATTAGCAGAATTTTCCAAGCCAGATGTTCCTGTAACGATGGCCACACTTGCTGGAAAAGAAAAGACCATTGTCGTAAGCGATCTTTTGCCAGGTTCATTTAACAAAAATTTTTTTTCAGACAAATGAATAGTTTTAACACTCGAGCAATACTTGTAAAGCTAAGGAATAAGCGTTCACCATCCCACGATGAATTGGCTTGGTTTGCCAAGGGACTTGCAGATGGAATGGTAACGGATGCACAGGCTGGGGCGTTTGCGATGGCTGTAGCATTAAATGGCTTAGGTAGTCAGCAAGCTAGAACCGATTGGACCTTGGCGATGAGGGATAGTGGCAAAACTCTCTCATGGGAAGTTGGCTCACCAGTTTTAGACAAGCATTCTACTGGAGGAATTGGAGATTGTGTGTCAATTATCTTAGTACCGCTTCTAGCATCACTTGGAGTTTGCGTTCCGATGATTTCTGGAAGGGGTCTGGGACATACGGGTGGTACTTTAGACAAGCTTGAGTCAATCCCAGGTGTGAAAGTTATGCAGTCTGAAGAAAGATTAGTAGAAATTATAGAAAATTGTGGATGCATAATTGCAGGGGCAAGTGAGGATATTGCGCCGGCTGATAAGCGACTGTATGCAGTAAGAGACGTTACCTCAACGGTTGATAGTTTGGATCTTATAACAGCCTCCATATTATCAAAGAAGCTTGCTTCAAGCTTAGATGGTTTGGTACTAGATATAAAATGTGGGTCTGGAGCATTCATGACCGATCTAAACCAAGCTACTGAACTTGCGCAGGTATTGGTAAAAACTGCAAATGAAGCTGGCTGCCCAACAACTGCATTAATTACAGATATGAACCAGCCTTTGGCTCCTGCAATGGGAAACGCTCTTGAAATAGCCGAAGCAATGCGAGTTCTAGCTGGAAATACGGTGGGTCGACTACGCTCAATCACCGTATCGCTGGGTGCTGAGATCCTCAAAGCCCAAAAAATATTTAAAAATATTAGTCAAGCTACTACCGAGTTAGAAAAAACTATAAGTAGTGGCATTGCTTTGGAAAAGTTTAGTGAAATGATTGCCCTTATGGGGGGGCCAATAAATTTTGGACAAGATTTTAGTAGATATCTCCCCGAGGCTACAGCCGTTATTGAGGTTTGTGCCCCTGAAGACGGGTATTTAGCAGAATGGGACGGGCAAGCCTTGGGAAATATCGTCGTTAAACTTGGTGGCGGAAGACTTATTGAAACGGATCAAGTTGATCACGCAGTTGGCTTTAGTGATATTGCAAGCCTTGGGACCAAACTGTCCAAAGGGGCACCAATTCTTAAAATCCACGCTGCTCGTATTGATCACGCTGAGGAAGCAAAAAGACAAGTTTTAACTGCATTTAAGTTAAGTGACAGTGTTCCAAAAGAAACAGACTTAGTGTTGAAGAGAATTATATAGTGCCTAGAGCAATACTTATTGTAATGGATTCGGTTGGAATTGGCGGAGCCAGTGACTCGCATAAATATTTCAACGGGTCTGCCAGTGATAAAGGCGCTAATACACTTTTGAATATTGCAAAAGCTTGTCAAGCAGGCATTGCAAATGAAGGTCGAATGGGTCCCTTAAATCTTCCAACTCTGCAATCTCTGGGTTTAGGAAATTCCATCACTTTATCAAGCGGTGAGGCAGCCCCTAACATTTCAGTTTTGGCAGAAGGTGCTGCTTTTGGTGTGGCGTGCCCTGTATCAGTAGGAAAGGATACTATAACAGGTCACTGGGAGTTGGCCGGTGTAACGCTTGACAGTGAGTGGCACTATTTCACAGATATAGACGAGGCGTTTGATATCGAATTGATAAATCTCATCTGTAAGCTTGGGAAGCTTGATGGTATTTTAGGTAACTGTCACGCTTCTGGAACTAAAATATTAACCGAACTCGGTGAAGAGCACTGTCAATCAGGTAAGCCAATTTGTTACACTTCTGCTGATAGTGTTTTTCAAATAGCAGCTCATGAAAATCATTTTGGATTATCTCGCTTATACGATTTGTGTCAACTATTAGCACCGTACCTACATAGAATGAACGTCGGCCGTGTAATTGCCCGCCCGTTTACTGGTAATAAGAAATCTGGCTGGTTAAGGACGACTAACCGCCGTGACTATTCTATGCCGCCTCCAAAAAAAGTACTGAGTGAATGGATGCAAGAATATGGAATTGAGACCTTAGCCTTAGGAAAAATAGGTGATATTTTTTCAATGCGTGGTTTTGATCGCCTCATAAAGGGTGAGGATGTTCAATTAATGCAAGCGCTGGAATCAGAAATTGAAACTGGATCTGATAATAGTTTTATTTTTGGTAATTTTGTAGAATTTGATACGTTGTACGGCCATAGACGCGACATCTCCGGGTATGCAAAAGCTTTAGAGTGGTTTGATACTGAAATTTCAAAAATAATTTGTAAATTAAGGAAAGATGACTTGTTTATTCTAACCGCTGACCACGGAAATGATCCAACCTGGAGCGGTTCTGAGCACACTAGGGAAAATGTTCCTATTCTCATGGTAGGCGCATCTCCCAATAAAAACAGAAAAGTGAATTTTGTTGATGTTGCGGCAACAGTTGCTAATTTTATGAGTTTACCTACAATTGGCCCCGGAAAGAGTCTCTTATGAATATGAAAAAATTGCCAAAAATCGAGCTTCATTTGCATCATGAGGGTGCAGCACCGCCAAGTTTCATCCACCAACTTGCGGCTGAAAAGAACGTTGATTTATCTGGTATTTTCAATGCCAACGGTGATTATAATTTTTCAAATTTTAATGAATTTTTATCAACTTATGAAGCTGCGTGTCAGGTATTAAAGGAACCAGAAGATTTTCACCGTCTTACACTATCAATATTAGAAAAGTCGGCAGAAAATGGTGTGATTTATACAGAAGTTTTTATTTCACCAGATTTTTGTGGTGGAGGAGATTTAACTGCATGGAGGGAATATTTGGCGGCTATAGAGAGTGCTGCGGATATTGCAAGACAAGATCTAGGAATAGAAATGCGAGGTATTGTAACTTGCATTCGACATAATGGGCCAACCCTAGCTAAAAGAGCTGCAATGTGTGCAGCAGAAACCGCTTCTGAATTTATTGTGGGTTTTGGCATGGGGGGTGATGAACTCGTCGGTAGTCAAGCAGATTTTAAATACTCTTTTGATATGGCAGAGGAGGCTGGGCTAGGATTAACCACTCACGCGGGTGAGTGGGGAGGAGCTGAGAGTGTAAGACAGGCGATCCAGGATCTTAGCGTTACCCGTTTGGGCCATGGCTTTGAAATAATTAATGATACAAATTTAATTAGGGAAGCTATCGATAAAAAAATAACATTGGAAGTTTGTCCTGGGTCAAATGTATTTCTTGGTATATTTGAAAAGCTCTCACTGCATCCTATTGATTCACTGTTAAAGAGAGGTCTCTCAGTGACAGTATCTACTGATGACCCACCCTTCTTTAATACAACCATGACAACAGAATATAATAATCTAAAAGATGTTTTTGATTGGGATGAAGATATCTTTCAAGTTATAAATCAAAATGCAATTCACGCCGCTTTTTGTGATGAGAAGCAAAAATTAATATTACTCGAGAGGATAAATTCTGAATGGAAAAAAACCTAATTATTGTTGATCATCCATTAGTCCAGCATAAGCTTACTTTAATGCGAGAAAAAGAAACTCCTACTGCATTATTCAGACAATTATTGCGCGAAATAAGCCAGTTTTTGGCCTATGAGGTAACTCGCGAACTGCCCATACGGTTAAAAAAGATTGAGACACCACTTGTTCCTATGGATGCACCAGTGATGGCAGGTAAAAAGTTGGCTCTAGTATCAATTCTTAGGGCAGGAAACGGCCTCCTGGATGGTGTTTTGGAATTGATCCCGTCTGCCCGCGTTGGTTTTGTTGGTCTTTACAGAGATGAAAAAACATTGCAGCCGGTCGAGTACTATTTTAAGGTTCCCGAGGCTCTAGAGGAACGAATAGTCATTGCGGTAGATCCGATGCTTGCAACTGGAAATTCATCTGCAGCTGCTATTCAGCGTTTGAAAGACGCAGGAGCTAGGGACATAAGGTTTTTGTGCTTGCTTGCTGCACCTGAGGGTGTTGAGCGAATGAGAGAGGCGCATCCTGATGTTCCGATTGTAACGGCCGCGCTAGATGAAAAATTAAATGAAAATGGTTACATTGTGCCTGGATTGGGCGATGCTGGAGATCGTATGTTTGGTACGAAGTAAATATTATTTCCTAAGCAAAGAGTCTCTGTGGTTAGCCACCGCAAATAGTCTGTAAGGCAAGCCAAGAACTATCGTCCAAACTTGGTTTTCTAGCTTTTCCTGATGTTTTCTCACTATTTATCAAAAATTGCGTGGTTTCGCCTGTAAGATCTTGGGCGTAAGAGTATGGTAGGGAAGAAATTTCTCTATTATTGAACTCCATCATAAGACTCTCTAAGTCCAAACTCACTTTATTTTTTGTGATCCAATCCTTTGAAAAGCCTCTAAGAGTCTTGGCATCTGGACTTTTCCCAAAAAGAAACTGAATTATTTCCATGTTGCTCATTTGCTTCATTAGCTCGTCCAAAGCATTACTTTTTGCTTCCCTTTGTATCTGGGCCAACACATAACCTGCCAACACGTCAGGGTCATCAAAGTCTTCTACAAGAGCTTTTGAAATTACAATGATTTGTCCTGGAAGATGTAGTACATCAATAGTTTCACTAGGAACTATATAAAAGGTATATTCTAAAAAGCCTAAGTTTGACACAAATTTATCTAATGCCATTTTCCCAAGTTCTCTCGAGCACGGTGCGCCAACAAATGAAATAAATTCATTAAACACAGCTTCGCCAATTTCCTGTTGTCTAACTTCTGGAATTATTTTCTGGGTATAATCGCGAAGCGCAGTGGGAAGCCAAAAAATACTTAATCCCAAAATTATAAGTAAAATTGATGCTAAGCTATAAATACGCAGCCGACCTGGCTTTGGTCGCCTACGACCCACCACTTTCATTAATTTTTCGATCGCGTCTGCCATTTCATTTTCATTATTTCCTAACTCAAGGGTTTCACTAGGATCCCCATCTGGATGATATAACTTATGTCCATCTTTAGATTGTGTCACAGCAATAGCGGCAAGGGACCAGTGACCGAGTGGTTTTTCATTTATATCCGTGATAACTAACGATGACTCACCAATTGATATTATTACATCGATCCTTTGAGCCTCAGCACTCTTGCGCCAAATCCCCGTTGCTTCCAATCGTTGATACTGGGTTAAGGCAGTCATCATTATCTACTCTTTAGATTTGGGTTAACGCAATTACCTAAACTAATCGCTATGTTAAATCCTTAGCGACTTTGCGGAGCTCGAATTTTTGTATCTTACCGGTCGATGTCTTCGGTAATTCCTGAAAAACAATTTTCTTTGGACATTTAAATCCTGCTATTTTCGTGCGTGAAAAATCAATCAATTCACGTTCGTTTGCTACTGCATTAGGCAGTAGCTCCACAAAAGCACAAGGTACTTCTCCCCACTTTTCGTCAGGCATTGCTACTACTGCACAAAGCGATACGGTTTCATGTGCCATAAGCACACCTTCAACCTCAACCGAACTAATATTTTCGCCACCAGAAATAATTATATCTTTCGCACGATCGGCTATTTGGATATATAAATTGGGGTGCTGGATTGCTATGTCTCCTGAGTGAAAATAGCCCCCTGAAAAAGCTGTGTTTGTCGCCTCCTCATTCTTGTAGTACCCTTTCATAACTGAGTTGCCTCGGATCATTATTTCCCCCTGGGTGGTACTGTCCATCGGAATTTGTTTCATTTTATCATCCATAACGGTGATATCTTCCATCATAGGCATGGCAACACCTTGCCGAGCCTTTATAGTTGCTCGTTCCTCATCTGTAACAGTGGCCCAGTCGTTATCTTGCCATAAACATTCTGTAACGTGCCCATATGTTTCAGTTAGGCCATAGACCTGAGTAACATTGAATCCTAATTTTTCCATCTTGTCCAAAGTCGCCGGTGCGGGTGGGGCACCCGCTGTGAAAACCTCAACTTTATGGTCAAAATGCTTTCTTTCTTTTTGGTCTGCATTCACAATCAAATTAAGGACTATAGGAGCTCCACCAAAAAATGCGACTTTTTCGTCCGAAATAGCACTATAAATTGCTGCTGCTGAGATTTCCCTGCAGCATACTAGTTTACCCCCAACCATTGGCATGAGCCATGTATGATTCCAACCATTACAATGAAATAGTGGCACTATTGTCAAAAAGACTGGGAATATTTTCATTCTCCATGAAACCACAGTTCCCATGGTCATCAAATAGGCGCCGCGATGATGGTAGACTACTCCCTTTGGTCGTCCCGTCGTTCCTGATGTATAATTTAATGCGAGGCTTTCCCATTCATCCTGTGGCATCAGCCATTTAAATCGCTTATCCCCGGATGACAAAAATTGCTCATAGGTTATATATTTCCCACTGCTTTGAAATCCTGCGCTAGGGTCTGGAACCTCTATAATTAATGGCGCATTACCGTCTACTTTATCACATGCACTCTCTGCCAGTGTTAAAAATTGGGTGTCAACCAAAACAACTTTAGCTTCTCCATGGTTAAAAATGTAGGAAACGGTGTCCACGTCTAAACGAGTGTTTATTGTGTTTAAAACAGCGCCACATGCTGGAACACCAAAATGAGCTTCAGCTTGTGCCGGAACATTTGGCAAAATAGTCGCTACAACGCTGCCAGGTTTTACACCAACGTCGATTAGTGCCGACGCGAGTTGGCTACAGCGAGCATAATATTCAGCATAATTTGCTCGATGATTATTGTATACAACTGCTGTGCTAGTCGGGAATACTTTTGCTGCTCTTTGTAGGTGAGAAAGGGGAGTTAACGGAACAAAATTTGCTTGAGTTTTCTCTAGTCCTGTTTCGTCTTTCATCCATCCCATATCGGTTCAGCCTTTACTTGTTAGTTCACATGCTCGTACCATAATAAAGCTAAATTTAATAGCTTTTGCAACTCAACTAAGATTAGCAGGTGACATTTTTTATTTTTAGAATTAACTTTTTGATTTTTATAAAGTCTTATCTACTTTTTCAGGTGAAAATCGATCATAGAAGGCCTCATTATTTTTTCCCATATCAGCTAGAAGAGGTGGGCAGTCAAACCTTGGTCCATAAGTTTTGCATAATTCCTGACTGCGTTCTGCAGCGTATGGGGTTCCTAGGATATCTAGCCAACTTAAGGGTCCGCCGGACCAAGGAGCAAAGCCCCATCCCAAAACAGCACCCACATCTCCTTCTCGAATATCCATCAGAACGCCGTCCTCTAATGCACGGACGGCCTCTAGCGCTTGGATAAACATAAGTCTATGCTGCACTTCTGTGAGGTTGGATGTAGTTTTTGATAGAGGATACTTTTCTTCTAAACCTGTCCAAAACCCTTCTCTTTTGCCATTTTCGTTATAGTTAAAAAATCCAGCATTGGCTTTTCTTCCTAGACGGCCCTTATCTTCCATCCAAAACAAAATTTCGTCAATTTGATCGTTCGGATATGATTTTCCCATAGCCGCTCGAGTAGCACGTGCAATTTTTGCGCCAAGTTCTATGGATGTTTCATCGACAAGTTGTATTGGTCCAAGCGGAAATCCTAATTGCTTTGCCGCGCTTTCAATTACACTCGGAGGTATCCCCTCAGTAATCATTCTGAGCCCTTCATTAAGGTAAGGAATGATGCAGCGATTAGCGTAAAAAAACCTAGCGTCGTTGACAACAATGGGAGTCTTTTTGATCTGGCGAACAAAGTCCAAAGCTTTTGCAACAGCTCTATTTTCAGTTTTTTCCCCTTTGATGATTTCAACGAGTAACATTTTCTCGACGGGACTAAAAAAGTGTATCCCAATATAATTCTCAGGATATTTGCTCGCCTTAGCCAATTCGCTTATTGGAAGTGTTGAGGTATTAGATGCAAATATACAGTCTTCCCGGACTATTTCTAAAACTGCCTTTGTGACATCAGATTTAACCTTCGTATCCTCAAAAACTGCCTCGATAATTAAATCTGCCTCAGAAAGTCTTGTGTAGTCATCTGTTGCTAGAATGCGCTTGAGGATATCTTCTTTAATTTTGTCAGATACTTTCCCACGTTTTATACCAGCATTTAGATACTTTTCAGAATAAGCCTTACCCTTATCCGCAACATCCTGGCTTCGATCAACCAACACGACTTCGATGCCGGCTTGAGCTGCTACCAAGGCAATGCCGGCCCCCATCATTCCCGAGCCCAACACTCCAACCGTCTTAGCACGCTGATCTGGTACTTCGTTTGGTCGAACAGCTCCCTTTTCTAGCGCACCTTTGCTAATGAATAGGCTTCTGATCATAGCAGATGAAGAAGGGTTCATAACAATATTTGTGAACCAACGCGCCTCAATCTTAAGTGCAGTATCAAAAGGAACCAGTGAGCCCTCATAAACGGCACTCATTAAGGCTTTCGGTGCAGGATAAGCGCCCATAGTTTTACCAGTAACCATAGCAGAAGCACCGACAAAAGTCATGAAGCCAGATGGGGAATAGGGTGCGCCGCCAGGTAGTTTAAAACCTTTCTGATCCCATGGCTTAACTATATCCGCATCACTTGCCGACAGTACCCAAGCTTTTGCATCTGACATGGGAGTATCGCTAACCTCATCGATAATTCCAGATGATTTTGCCTTGATTGGGTCTACAGTTTTACCTTCAAGAAGAAACTCTGATGCTCCAAAGATGCCTAATTTTCTAACTAACCGTGTTGTCCCTCCAGCTCCCGGGAAAATACCTACTTTAATTTCAGGTAACCCAATTTTTGCTTTTATATTATTTGCAGCAAAAATGCGATGAGTGCAGAGTGGAATTTCTAAGCCTATTCCGAGCGCAGTTCCCGGAAGAACTGTTGCAATAGGTTTCCCACCTTTGTTTGTTTTGGGATCCATTCCTGCGCGTTCGATTTTACGCATAATAGTATGCATTTGCATGAACCCGTCGAACAAACCTTTCGCAGGATTGGCACCATTTAATTTTTTTAAATCTGCTAAAACTTTTAGGTCCATTCCAGCAGCAAAATCAGGTTTCGCACTCGTAATTATAGCACCAATTATATTATCATTTAATAGAACTTCATCGACTAGGCTGTCCAAAAGTTTAATAGCTTCGAAATTCAAGATATTAAAAGGCTTTTCGGGGCAATCCCACACAATGGTAGCTATCTGATCTGTGTCTATCTTTATTGTAAAATCTGCCATTTTATACCTTAAACTCGCTCAATGATTGTTGCGGCACCCATCCCGGATGCTACGCAGAGAGTAGCGAGGCCTATTGTTTTATCCTGACGCTCCAATTCGTCCAAAAGTGTTCCTAGAATAATAGCTCCAGTGGCGCCGAGTGGGTGTCCCATCGCGATTGATCCACCGTTTACATTTACTTTATCATGATTTACGTTAAACGCTTGTTCAAACATGAGAACTATTGAGGCAAATGCCTCGTTTACTTCAAAAAGATCAATGTCACTGACCTTAAGTCCACTATCTGAGAGAATTTTGTTCGTGGCTGGGACCGGTCCAGTTAGCATGATAGTTGGTTCAGTGCCCACTTTACATGTTGCCCGAATTTTAGCTCGTGGCTTCAATCCTAGAGCTGTCCCAAAATCCTGATCACCAATTAATATTCCTGCAGCTCCATCGACTATGCCTGAACTATTCCCTGCATGATGAATGTGATTTATTTTATCTATATCTGGATATTTCATTAAAGCCACCTTGTCGAAGCCGGGCATCTTCTCTCCCATATCTTGAAATGCTGATTTTAATGCACCGAGTTTTTGCATATCGGTATCGGCTCTTATATATTCATCGTGCTCTAGAATTGTTATTCCATTGATGTCTGTAACAGGTACAATTGACTTAGAAAATCTATCTTCATTCCATGCAATATTTGCTCTTTTTTGACTTTCTACAGCTAATTCATCTGCTTGATCGCGAGAAAATCCATACTTTGTGGCAATCAAGTCAGCACTTATCCCTTGCGGTACAAAATAATTATTCATGGTAAAGCTTGGGTCAACAGCAACAGCACCGCCATCACTACTCATTGGAACTCGGCTCATACTTTCTACACCACCAGCAATGTAACAACTTCCCGCCCCTCCTCGAATTTGATTGGCTGCGAGGTTGACTGCCTCTAATCCGGAAGCACAAAATCGATTAATCGAAATGCCAGGTACGTTTTCATCTAATTCAGAAGCCAAAACTGCAGTTCTTGCGAGACAAGCCCCTTGTTCTCCAATTTGAGTAACGTTCCCCCAAATTACGTCTTCAATAGAATGTCTGTCTAATTCATTTCGCTTTTTAATATGGTTTAAAATTGTTGTAGATAAGGCAAGAGCGGTTACTTCATGTAGACTCCCGTCCTTCCGTCCTCTGCCTCTAGGAGTACGCACAGCATCATAAATAAAAACTTCTTTCATATTAAATCCTTTACTTCGGTGGATATGCTCGCTCAAGTAAATCGTAAGGGTGCTTCCAATTTTCGTATGTTTCAATGTTTGATAACCAGCGATCGATATTCGGATAAGATTTTCTGTTAAAACCAAAGTCTTCTGGGTAGAATAGATATGAACAACAGGACAAATCGGCAGCGCTAAACTGATCTGCTGCAATCCAATTTTGCATACTGAGGTGACTTTCCAATATAGAAAAAGCAGTACTATTTCGCTTCTGAAGATAACTAATTACTTCAATAGGTTTTTTGTCTTTCGGAATAAAATTCATTAAAAACCGAGTAGGTCCAAGGCTCCCGGATAATCTCGAGTTGTCCCATAATACCCATCGTAAAATTTCAGAACGTTCTTGTTCATTTTTTCCAAAGTAGATGCCTATTTTCCCGTGCAAATAGTCCAATATAGCGCCTGATTGTGAAATTTTTTTATCACCATGTACAAGAACAGGAACTTCAGCCATTGCATTTATTTCATTTTTATAAGTTTCCGATCTTGCTTCACCCCGAAAAAAGTCGATGAAGATCTGCTGCCAGTCGGCTTTTGCGAAATGAAGGGCCAGAGCAATTTTATAGGAATGTCCACTTTCACCAAATGAATGTAGTTGGAATTTCATAATTTATCCTACTTAGAAATTTTCTGGATTCAATTTCATAACTGCGTCGGATCCTGCTCTGATGCGTGCCAGGTGTAGCTTTGTAAATGATAACTGTCTTTCCATAAAATATTGGCCAGTTGAAATCTTGCTTTGATGAAAATCATTATCATGTGACCCTGAGGTTGTGGCTTTAAATGATGCCTCTGCCATTCTACACCACATAAAACCAAGACATACGTATCCAAAGAGGTGCATGAAGTCATAAGATCCAGAAAGTGCATCGTTTGGATTCTTTACTCCTTTCTCCATGAAATACAGGACAGCACCCTCTAAATCGTCTGTCGCAGATTTCATGGGTTCTAGAAATATATTATCAAATTCTTCCGATTTATTTTTATTTTCTTTTATGTAAGTCTTCAAAATTGTGAAAAATGCTATCATATTTTTGCCCTGATCCTGAGGCAATTTTCGTCCGACCAAATCCAAAGCCTGAATGCCATTCGCGCCTTCATAGATCATAGCAATACGTGCATCTCGTGCAAATTGAGACATTCCCCATTCTTCTATATATCCGTGTCCGCCATATATTTGCTGGGCTTGAATTGTCATATCAAAACCCTTGTCAGTTAAAAAGCCTTTGATGACAGGTGTTAAAAGTCCTATTAAACCTTCGGCATTGATATCTGAGGTTCGATTAGCTTTATCTATGATACTTGCACCCCAAAGGATGAATGCTCTACTTCCTTCCGAGAAACATTTCTGATCCATTAAATTGCGTCGGACATCTGGATGGACAATGATTGGATCAGCTAATCTATCGGGATTCTTACTACCTGTGACATCTCGGCCTTGTAAACGGTCCTTAGCATACGCAAGAGCATTTTGATAAGCTAACTCTGCTTGTGAGAGGCCTTGCAAACCCACCCCAAGCCTGGCTTCATTCATCATTGTGAACATCGCTCTCATACCTTTATGCTCTTCACCCACTAAATATCCGGTTGCTCCATCGTAATTCATTACGCACGTAGCATTTCCATGGATTCCCATTTTCTTTTCTATTTTCCCCACCGATACTTGGTTGCGCGCTCCCAAAGAGCCATCGTCGTTCACCAAAAATTTTGGGACAATAAAAAGTGATATGCCTTTTACGCCCTCAGGTCCATTTGGTATTTTCGCAAGAACTAAATGTATGATATTTTCCGCAAGATCGTGATCACCTGCGGAAATAAAGATTTTTTGTCCACTTATTTGGAATGTTCCATCAGAGCTCCTAATAGCCTTTGTCCTCATCAGGCCCAGATCTGTTCCACAATGAGGTTCAGTCAGGTTCATTGTACCTGTCCATTTGCAAGTTACCAAATTCGGCAAGTACTTTTTTTTCTGTTCATCACTGCCATGAGAATAAATCGCAGAATAAGCACCATGTGTTAGGCCGTGATACATCCCAAGTGCCATGTTTGCACTAGCAAACATTTCTCCAACCGCAATGCTGACGAGATACGGCAGACCTTGGCCCCCAAATTTTACATCACAATCAATTCCAGTCCACCCGCCTGCTTTGAGTTGATTGAAGGCTTCTTTGAAACCAGGTGGCGTATAAACTATACCATTTTCAAAAGTACATCCATGTTCGTCTCCAATATAATTCAACGGCGCCAGTACCTCATTAGAAATTTTTGAAGCTTCCGCTAAAATCGCATTTAAATACTCGTTATCTAGTTCGCTGTACCCTGGTATCTGACTATCTTGAATTTCTAATACGCTCTGTAATATATATTTTATATCTTCAATTGGTGCGGAGTAGCTTGGCATTATTTTTGTTCCATTTTACTATTCGGCTGGCTCATATGATAATTTGGCTTGAACCATAAGTTCTTTTCCAAGAACCAATTGTTCTTTTAACTCTTTAATCGTTTCGCCAAGTTCATAGTGCTGTGACTCAAGTTGTTTCAGTCTTTCTTTTGCCAATTCATACGTTTTGACTAGCTGCGTCTGCTGTTGATCACCCATGTCATATAAGTCAAGCAATTGTCTGATTTCTTCCAGCGAGAAACCAAACCTTTTTCCCTTAATAATTAATTTAAGACGTGCTTGGTCACGTTTTGTAAAAAGTCGTCTTTGACCGTCTCGAATAGGAAACAGAAGCTCTTTAGCTTCATAAAACCTTAGTGTCCTAGCGGTCACACCATATTCTACGCACATTTCACGGATGGTTAATGAGTCACTCATTTTAAATTCTTTTTGTTTTATCTTAAATGATAAAATAGAAAAGTTAACGTTTACGTAAACAAACGTTACGTCAACTTAGCTATCTAAAGAGTTTTTAGTTAATTTCCGGAGCTCTTCTAATTCTTTGATTGTCTCAGCCAATTGCTTTTGTTGTTCGAAAAGTTCAATAAGTTTACGATCAGCCATATCAATGAATACATGCATTTGGGCGTCTGTGCCGTCTTTATCATAAATTAATAGCCACTGTCTGAGTTCTTCTAATTGAAATCCAAATTTCCTGCCGCGCAGAATCAATGTCATTCTTGCACACTCTCTGGCACCATAAAAACGTGAGCGTCCAACCCTTTCTGGACTCAATAATTCAATATATTCGTAGTACCGTAAAGTTCGCGGTGTCACCTCGAATTTTGCACACATTTCCTTGAAAGAAAGCTTACCTTCACTCATACAACACCTCAAGTCTTGCACCAAGTGTAGTGCTGTCTTACTAATCCATCAAGGTCGATGAGAATAATTTTAGTAACCCATAAGATTCAATTTTAAATCTACCAATATTTAGCACCCGCTTGCGGGTTAGCATACTTAATAGCTGAAGGGATCGGATTTGGATTCTTCGATAGGCATAAGCCACCGCCGCGTAATGTCCATAGCGCTTCCTATAGTGTTATCCAATATTTCGATTCCAATCCTCGGCGCTATTGATACAGGTGTGATTGGGCAGCTTGGAAATGCCGTTGCAATTGGTGCAGTTGGGGTCGGTGCGATAATCCTCAGTGCAGTTTATTGGTTGTTTGGTTTCTTGCGAATGGGCACCACAGGGTTTGTAGCCCAAGCATATGGCAGAGATGATACATCCGAAGTGGTAGCCCTACTTGTACGTGGCCTTTTAATTGGTATAGCGTGTGGTTTTTTTGTCATTTTAATACACCCAATATTATTTTGGTTATCTTTTCTAATATCCCCGAGTTCTGCTGAAGTTGAGTTACTAGCACTAGATTATATGAGTATTCGTATTTTTTCAGCGCCAGCAATAATTGCTACCTATGCACTCATGGGATGGCTAATCGCATTAGAGAAAACCAAATATGTTTTGATATTACAGTTGGCAATGAATGGTTTGAATGCAGCTCTAGATTTTTGGTTTGTGCTAGGTATGGGATGGGGTGTCGAGGGTGTTGCATGGGCTACTTTTATAGCTGAATGGTTTGCTTTTTTTATAGGCTTGGGAATATGTTTCGCACTATCCCAAAACTTTCCAAAAATAGACTGGTCTTTGATATTTTCTAAGACAAAAGTGATTGCTATTTTGGCAGTAAATAGAGATATTTTTTTACGGTCACTTATGCTGGAAATAATATTTGTGTCTTTCCTTATGACCTCAGGAAAATTTGGTGACATTGAATTAGCGGCAACTCAAATTCTACTCCAATTTTTGCATATCTCTGCTCATGGGATGGATGGCTTTGCTTTCGCAGCAGAGGTCTTAGTGGGACAGGCTATTGGTAAATCTAATCGCTCTATGCTCAGAGACGCCGCATTTAAGTCGGGAGTGTGGACCTTTGCAATCGCTGTTTCTATGGCGGTTACTTATGCTTTCTTTGGGGGTTTTTTTATTGGAATAATGACAACATCCAATGAGGTCAGACTGCTTTCTGAAAATTTTCTAATTTTCATTGTTCTTGGCCCTATCTTTGGGGCACTACCTTTTTTAATGGATGGTATTTTTGTTGGCGCTACTCGCTCGGTTGATATGCGTAATATGATGTTTTTATCACTAATTATTTACGCGCTATCTGCATATATTTTTAGTTACTTATATGGGTTTTACGGTCTTTGGGTTGCACTCTTAGTCTCATATGCAGCACGAGGCATATCACTACTTACAAAATATCCAAGATTAGAAAGTTCAATTATTTAAATAACTCCAAAGCTCGTTCTGGAGGACGTCCTATCACTGCCTTGTCACCAGATATTATAATAGGTCGTTCAATCAAAATTGGGTTTTGTAACATTGCCTCAATAAGTAACTCATCTTTACTAGTGTGGCTCAACCCTGAAGCGCGAAATATTTTCTCGTTTGTACGTACAAGCTCTATAACAGGGATTGACAGCTTTTCTATTACGGACATCAGGTCTTCATAAGTAAAGCTTTCATTTAGGTAATGAAATACATGAACATCAACAGACGTATCTTTGAGTAAATTTAAGGCAGTCCTTGATTTTGAACATCTTGGGTTATGCCAGATCGTTTTCATAGCCATTCCTTTACGCGAGTTCCGACGGCTTCTTCCACATTTTTGAAACCATTTTCTCTTAAATAGAAATCTAATTCTCTAAGAATTTTGTTTGTAACAGAAAAACCTGAATAAATAAGGGCAGAGTATATTTGCACTAAGGAAGCGCCAGCCTGGATTTTTTGAAATAATTGTTTGCCTGTAAATACGCCACCGACACCAATTAATGGTATTTTACCCTCTGTAATAGAATAAAGTTGCGCAAGCACACGCGTTGACATCTCAAATATTGGTACTCCCGATAGCCCACCTTTTTCATGTTGATAAATACTTTTTAGATTGTCTCGCTGAGTGGTTGTATTCGTCGCTATAATTCCGTCAATATTTGTGTCCTTCGCAACCAAAGCAATGTGTTCTAATTCATCTTGCTCAAGGTCTGGTGCTATTTTTAAAAATACAGGAATCCTAGATTTAAGATTATTCTGACTAGCCATTACTCCATTTAATAATTCACGTAATTCTCTTTCTGATTGAAGCTGTCTTAAATTCTCAGTATTTGGTGATGAAACATTGACAGTAGCAAAATCAACAAATTCACAACACGTTTTAAACACATTTGCAAAATCGGCAATACGATCAGCGCTGGTTTTATTAGCTCCAAGATTTAAGCCAATTATCCCGTTTGAAGGGCGTTTAGACAATCTTTTTGCGACTGCAAGCATGCCATCATTGTTAAATCCAAACCGATTTATAATGGCTTCATCTTCTTTAAGCCTGAACAGGCGTGGTTTAGGATTTCCGGGTTGAGCAAGAGGAGTAACAGCTCCAATTTCGATGAAGCCAAATCCAAATTTCATAAGGGGTTTAATAGCTTCTGCATTTTTATCAAAACCAGCTGCTAAACCTAATGGATTTTTAAATTTCAATCCCGCAACGCTAAGTTCCAAAGTTTTGGCGCGAAAGCCTGGGGTGCTTGGGATAAACCCAAATTTTAGAGCTTTGATAGCTAAGTTGTGAGCTATTTCTGGCTCAAAATTTGATAATAATTGAAGGGCAATTTTTTCAGATAATTTCATTAATACCCTCGGGCAACGAATGATGACCGTTTTTCTTTTTTAAATGAGTATGCCATTCTATGTCAGCCATTAGTAGCTCTCTATACAAATGCGGAAAATCTTGCCCTCTGCGGGAGGGCTCCCATTTAAGGTCTGTTGAAAATTTTTCGGTTTTACAAGCAGCTAATACTAAATCTTCGTAATCCGAAAAATGCTTACTCATAGTTTCCATGAGTTGTGACGCTTTAGAGAAATGTATGTATCCATCTGATATATCAACAGGCGTTCCTCTGGTTCGCCCATCTTTTGTAAAAACTTTCCATTGATCCGGTAAGAAAATTTTAAATATCAACATAATTCGTGTGATGCCTAAATATCATTATTTGGTCAAGGCCGATAGGGCCAAATAAGCAAAAAGTCAGACCAACTTTTGATTAACTTGTATTTTTATCTCGTTTGTGCTGAGTCATACAAGGAAAACGGATAGATTGTTATTAAATCCAATAAGGACATAAATATGTCAAAAAAAATTGCATTTTTAGCTGCTGATACGGACAGTGCACAAGCTGCATTGCATGAGCTGACAGAAATCTATGGACAATGTGATTTCAAGGAGGCTGACTATATCGTCTCGTTGGGTGGCGATGGTTTTATGCTTCAAACTTTACACCTTTGTCAGAATTTTCGTGCCCCGGTGTATGGGATGAATCGTGGAACCGTTGGTTTTATGATGAACGCTTATGAAACGGATGCATTGCCGTTGCGACTTTCTAATGCCGAGGAGCAAATAATTAATCCTCTTATCATGAAAGCCACACTAGTTGATGGAAAAGTTGAAACAGCACTGGCGATAAATGAAGTATCGCTTTTAAGAGCTGGGCCACAAGCTGCCAAGTTGCAAATATGGGTTGATAACCGACAGCGTATGGATGAACTAGTATGCGATGGTGTTTTAGTTGCCACGCCAGCAGGATCAACTGCATACAATTATTCTGCTCATGGGCCCATACTCCCCATGGGCGCAGATGTTCTCGCGATGACTGCTTTAAACGCGTACAGACCGCGTAGATGGCGTGGTGCATTGTTACCAAAAACTGCAGTCGTTCGGATAGATGTACTTGATAATACTAAAAGACCCGTAATGGCAGATGCTGACAGTATATCTTTTAAAAATGTCAAAAAAGTTGAAATTAGTTCAGAGACTAAGATCCAGCATAGAATTCTTTTTGATGAAGGCCACGGGCTAGATGAGCGATTAATTCAAGAACAATTTGTTTAATTCAACCAACCTAATTTCTCCCATAGCTTTTCATAAAAAGTACCGCAGTATTCTTCAATCGCGATCAAAGCCGCAACGACGGTATCTTCGCGCCAACGTCTTCCAATGATTTGAATTCCAATTGGGACAGGGCCTCCTTTAGTATTAGCAATGTGTGTTGGCACAATACCAGCTGGATGACCAATAAAATTCATTGAATATGACCAGAGTGCTGCACCTAAAACTTCAGTTACACCTGCCTTTCCCTCAGAATCTCGATCTGGATAAAAAAAGCTAGTTGGTATTAAATTTGAAATAATTAGCGGATACTCATCCATAAACAGTGACCATTCCCGAGCATAATGAGTTCGGCTTGCCATCGCTGTTAAAAGATTTTTTCCGTCATAAGGTTCAAATTGGCGAAAATATTCATCAAAAATCATTTGTATTTTTTCAGAACCATTTCTTCTTATGTCTTCTCCTAAAAGAGCTTGTACTTCTCCCAATAGTGCACTGTAACCGGTTTTTGCTGTCTCTTCTAAGAGTGGTGGAGTAACCTCATATATCTCGAACCCAACATCGCTCAATGCATCAGCGGCTATTTTTAAACCCTTGACGATTTCCGGATCCGTTTTAAAGCCTGGCGTCTCAAAACAAAGAGCTACTTTCCGCGAATTTTCTGATAAATGAGAAGTATCCCAAGGCATTGGAACATGAAATGGGTCTCTAAGATCTGATTGAATTATTTCTGGCATGGCTAATTGAAGATCATAGGCACTTCTTGTAATTAAACCTTGTACGGACATCGATTGTGCAAGAATTCCTCGCTCACTAGTTTGACTTGAGTTCCACGCCGGCACCCTTCCTAGGCCAGGTTTTAGTGTCACTGCGCCAGTTGCTACAGATGGAAAGCGAAGTGAACCTCCGATATCATTTCCATGAGCCAAAGTGCACATTCCAGCCATCACTGCAGAACTGGCGCCACCAGAAGAGCCACCTGGGGACAAATGCTTGCCCCAAGGATTATTCGTTCGCCCGTATAAAGGATTTTCTGTATCGGCTCTGAAAGAAAATTCTGGAGTATTAGTTCTACCAACAAAGACCGCTCCTGCATCCATGAGATGATCAACGATTGGAGCATTTGTCTTAGCAATTAAATTTTTTAATGCCGTTACACCGTTGCTTGTGGCGTATCCCTTCTGGTCTACATTTATTTTAACAGTGACTGGAATCCCAAAAAGGTTTCCTTTTGGAAAGCCTGATTTTGCATTCAAGTCTAAATACTCGGCACGCCGCATAGCTTCATTAGCCATGTTTTCCACGATCGCGTTTAGATCTGGATTAACTCTCTTTATTTGCTCTAGGGTGGCAAAGGTTATTTCCGAAGCTGATAAATTACCAGTTCTCGTTTTCCTAACTAGCTCCGATGCTGATAGAGCCCAAAGTGGTTTATTTGCCATTTTTACACCCTAAACTTTAGATGAGCGAAAAATAATAGCCACAAGTCTAAATTAGCTTATTTAAACTCATTACCTTTTATATTGCATATCCAATTGAGTTAAAAGCCTGTTTTATTTCATCAAGGATTGCTGGATCATCAATAGTAGCAGGCATTTTATATTGCTCCTTATCAGCAATTTTAACCATAATACCCCTTAAAATTTTGCCAGATCTTGTTTTAGGAAGTCGCTCTACAACCACAGCCTGCTTGAAAGCAGCGACTGGTCCTATTTGATTTCGGACTAGCTTTACACACTCGTCTATTATTTCACTGTTATCTCGGTCTACGTTGGCTGATAGACAGAGGAAGCCAATGGGCAATTGCCCTTTTAACTTATCTGATACCCCGACCACTGCACACTCGGCAACGTCAGGATGATTTGCTATTACCTCCTCAATAGCCCCAGTTGATAACCGGTGTCCGGCTACATTAATAACATCATCAGTTCTGGCCATTATATACAAGTATCCGTCAGAATCGATGATCCCTGCATCGCCGGTCTCATAATAACCAGGAAATTTATCCAGATACGAAGATTTAAATCTGTCTGGTGCATTCCAAAGAGTTGGTAACGTTCCCGGTGGCAAGGGTAGCTTAATAGCCAAAGCACCTAATTCACCGCTTGCTAATTCGTTACCATTATCGTCAAGTACTTTTATGTCGTAACCTGGCATTGGTACGGTGGGACTACCAAGCTTTATTGGAAGTTTTTCAATGCCAATTGGGTTGCCTGCTATTACGAAGCCTGTTTCAGTTTGCCACCAATGATCAATAATTGGTACTCCAAGCAAGTTTTGAGCCCATTTAATCGTATCTGGGTCAGCTCTTTCCCCTGCAAGAAACATTGCCTTTAAGCTTTTCAAATTATATTTTTTGCTAAATTCTCCCGTTGGGTCTAATCTCTTTATTGCACGAAAAGCAGTAGGTGCAGTAAATAGAACACTGACGTTATACTCGTCGATTATACGCCAAAAGGTTCCGGCATCTGGAGTTCCTACAGGCTTGCCTTCGAATACAATAGTTGTATTTCCGTGTATCAGCGGTGCGTAGCATATATAGCTGTGTCCAACTATCCAACCTATGTCTGAAGCTGCCCAAAAAACTTCTCCAGGGTCGACGTTATAAAAGTTTTTCATCGTCCAATTAAGAGCCACTAGATGTCCCGCAGTCGGTCTCAAGACACCCTTTGGGGAACCTGTTGTTCCAGAAGTGTACAATAGATAGGCAGGGTGATTACCTTCAACTGGTACACAATCTGTTTTTTCACAATTTCTTTGGAACTCTGCCCAATCGTAATCTCGTCCATCAATCAAGTCTGCTAGACACTGCGGCCGTTGCAATATAACAACTGTTTCGGGTTTATGTTTTGCTAAATTTATGGCACCGTCAATTAGGGGCTTATATTCTACGATGCGATTTGGTTCGATCCCACATGATGCAGCTAGAATTGCCTTAGGCTGAGCATCATCAATCCTGACAGCTAATTCATTGGAGGCAAACCCACCAAAAACCACTGAATGGATTGCGCCTATTCTGGCACATGCCAACATAGAAATCAGACCTTCTGGCACCATCGGCATGTAAATTATAACGCGATCACCTTTTGAAATGCCCTTTGCCAGCAAAGCACCTGCTAAACTTGAAACCTTTTCCTGTAACTCAGAGTAAGTAATTGAGTATTTCGTATCAGTTACAGGGCTGTCGTATATAATTGCGGCTTGATTGCCTCTGCCGCTTAATACGTGTCTATCAACGGCATTATAGCAGGTATTTACTTTCGCATCAGTGAACCACTCATACAAAGGTGCGTTATCTCTGTTAAGCGCAATTGTAGGTTTTGTGTGCCAGTTAATTGCATTAGCAATATTCATCCAAAAAGCTTCTGGGTCGCTCATCCAACTAGCATATGTCTCTTTGTAGTTCATAAAAATCTCCTCAGACTTTCTAAATGTCGAACATAACTAAATATCGAAATTAGCTTTTCAGCAAGAGATGAGTGTATTTTTTGATTTAATTGTTGTCTATCGTTTTTCAAAAGTTATTAATACTTGAAAGTATGACGAATATTTAAAAAAAATAATTTTTAAGATGCGCAATATGAACCTAGAACAGGCAGAAATTTATGCAACAAAGGCTGCGACTTGGCTCATTTCAAATGAAGAGGTGCTTAAAATTTTTATGGGTTCAACCGGTGTATCCGGCTATACTGTAAAAAATGATTTTCAAGATGCGGTATTCTTAGCGGCTGTGTTAGACTTTCTGTTGCTTGATGATAGCTGGGTTATAGCCGCCTGCGACGCCATGCATTTAAAGCCCGAAGCAATGTCCGCTGCTAGGCTACTTTTGCCAGGTGGTGAAAAAGTAAATTGGACCTGAGCTGTATGCATTTCGATGGTATTTTATTTGATAAGGATGGAACTCTTTTTGATTTCCATGAGACATGGAGTAACTGGACATTGGATGCAATCGAATATCTTTGTGGAGATAATTCAGCAAAGAAAAAGTTGGTTGCAAAAGCACTGGGGTACGATCAGAAAAATCAGTCCTTTTTAAAGTCAAGTTTGTTAATAGCTGGAACAGCTGAACAGGCGGCAGAAAAAATTGCACTAGTTATTAATGATATGAGCCAACATGAAATTGAGAGTTTTTTGTTAAATTCTGCAAAAAAAGTTAAACTTATTGAGGTAATTCCATTAGAGAAATTTCTTAAAAATTTAACCTTGAAGGGTTTGAAAATAGGCCTTGTAACAAATGATTTTGAGGCTGTGGCGCATTCTCATCTAAAGACCGCTGGAATTCACAAATACTTTGACTTTATTGCGGGATATGACAGCGGTTTTGGAGTAAAGCCAGAGCCTGGGCCTCTTATAAAATTTTCTGAGCTTTTCTCGATTGCACCTCACAGAGTGGTCATGGTGGGTGACAGTACTCATGATTTGTTCGCTGCTGAAAAAGCGGGTATGTACAAAATTGGTGTTCTTACTGGCTTAGCTTCACATTCTGATCTGGCGCCTTACTCCGATTGTGTGCTTGATAATATAGGAAAGATAGAAAAACTCTTAACTTAATTATGTTTAATACGACTCAGATTGTCGCAAAAGAACAGGAAATAATTCGTTGAGCTCTGTGTCTTAGAAATAAGAAAATGAGAGCAAGCATATGACTATAACCAAATCCAGACGAAAAAGGGGTGGTGGGCGAGCTGGCAATGCTGGTAGAAGGGGTGGTTCATCTATACTTCAGATACCTTGGCAACTTACCACAAATATAGACAAGCCCACCGAGCCGTTGAATGAGGAGGGCGTGACAGCAATCCATCTTGGTGCAATGGAAATACTCGAAGAAATTGGACTGGAAATACTTAATAAAGAAGCTAGAGATATCCTAAAGAAAGCTGGCTGCTTCGTTTCAGGAGAAAATGTTAAATTTGATCGCGAATTTATAATGGAGATGATAAATAAGTCGCCTTCGACATTTGATATTACACCACGAAATCCAGAAAAGAAAATTACTGTGGGTGGGAGCAAAATATTATTTGGGAATGTTTCCTCTCCACCAAATTACTGGGATACAAAAATCTGTCGAAAAGTGCCTGGCACGAGAGAGACTTGTAAAAATTTACTTAAGCTTAGCCAATATTTCAATTGTATTCACTTTGTTGGAGGCTACCCAGTCGAACCAGTAGATCTTCATCCTAGCACACGCCATCTTGATGTTCTTTATGACAAATTAACTGTCACTGACAAAGCACCCCATGCCTACAGCTTAGGAAAAGAGAGGGTGGACGATGTTATTGAAATGGTACGAATTGCTGGTGGATGGACAGACGAAGAGTTCGATAGCAGTCCAAAAATGTATACAAATATTAATTCAACTTCTCCGCTCAAGCATGATCAGCCTATGCTTGATGGATGGATGAGATTGGCCCGACGAAATCAAGGTTTGATAGTAACACCATTTACTCTAGCTGGAGCGATGGCGCCAGTTACAATGGCAGGTGCAGTTGCGCAATCGATTGCTGAGGGGCTAAGTGCCATAGCACTCGCCCAGTACATTAATCCCGGTGTTGGATGTGCAATAGGAACTTTTACTTCTAATGTTGATATGAAATCTGGCGCTCCGGCATTTGGGACACCAGAATACATTCGGGCAACCCAAATGACAGGTCAATTAGCTCGTTTCTATGGTCTTCCATTGAGGTCATCTGGAGTATGCGCAGCAAACGTGCCTGATGGTCAATCTATTTGGGAAACGTCTAACAGCCTATGGGCTGCAGTACAATCAGGATCAAATATTATATATCATGCAGCTGGATGGCTGGAAGGAGGTCTTATTGCAAGTCCAGAAAAATTTATCATGGATTGTGAAATCATACAGCAAATCCAGAGGTATATGGACCCCAAAATACACGCAACAGATACTGACAGTATCGCAATTTCAGCAATTAAAGAAGTTGGCAGTACTGGACATTTTTTTGGTGTGGAACATACACAAAGCCGCTACGAAAGTGCTTTTTATCAGCCCTTTTTGTCTGATTGGAAAAATTATGAGGCTTGGGAGGCTTCAGGTGCAGTATGGACTCCTGAACGTGCATATAAGCTATATGAACAAATCCTTCATGAGTTTTCAGAACCATTGATCGATCAAGGAATAGAGGAAGAATTAAGGGAATTTGTAGATCGTAGAAAAGTAGAGGGCGGTGCTCCAACGGATTTCTGATCTTTGTCTAAATATTTTAGAATTTTAGAATTCTTTTTCTGGTGTTTAAGTAAGAAACTGGCTAGTACCCTTACTGACATAACGAAGCGGGCCTCATTATCATGCGAAAAGATGTAAAAATCGCACCATCTATACTTGCTGCGGACTTTGCGGATTTTGGAAGAGAAATCCAGGCTGTTGAGGGACAAGGTGCTGATTGGATCCATGTAGATATAATGGATGGGCACTTTGTTCCCAATTTAACATTTGGTCCAGCTTTATGCAAAGCTATACGCCCCCATGTAAAGACTGTGATGGATGTACATCTGATGATTAGTCCGGTTGAACCGCATATAGCTGCATACGCAGAAGCAGGCGCGGATATTATTACAGCTCACTACGAAGCTACACATCACTCACATCGTACGATGCAGGCAATTCGTGCTGCCGGTTGCAAAGCCGGGATAGCTTTGAATCCCAGCACACCTGCAGAAAGCGTAGAATATCTTTTGGACTCCGTTGATCTAATTTGCGTAATGACTGTGAATCCAGGATTTGGTGGCCAAAGTTTCATTAATTCTCAATTGCAGAAAATAAAGAAGTTGAAATCAATGATTGGTTCGCGGCAAATTCTTTTAGAAATTGACGGTGGAATTGATACTGAAACTGCAGCAAGTGTAGTAGAGGCAGGTGCAAATGTTTTGGTGGCAGGTTCGGCAGTATTTAAGGGTGGTTCAGCCGATAAACCACTTGTATACGGTGAAAATATATCAGCTATCCGGAACACATTTAAAAACTAAAGTTTGTTGCTACGTTTAAAAATTCCACTGGTTAACCGATATAAAAATTTGACAGCTGGTTTACCTCCTACCTAAGTAAGTATGGGGTTGAAATTGAAAAGGGCAGTACAAATGAATTTCCGACTTGGATCATTTTAATGGCAGCCCGTACGAGAATCGAACTCGTCTTTCCAGGTTGAAAACCTGGCGTCCTAACCGATAGACGAACGGGCC
>MDTD01187175.1_pt1 | contig 34859 bp, 41 predicted proteins | sample 811221 | NCBI WGS metagenome assembly MDTD01 (sample SAMN05326646, study PRJNA326480) | marine metagenome | isolation source: seawater | place: Pacific Ocean: South West | collected 2011
GCTTTATAAGCAGGACGTGGTTGCCGATCGTCACGTAGGCAAAGGTTTCCGGTTATCCTAGTTCTAGACAGAAAACCGGTTTTTAATCTACTTAATATTGTATGAGTGATAGAATATGGGAAGCATTTTTGTTTACAATTGTAGGAATGCTGTTCACCATATATTTTTATATAACAATAAGCTCATAATGCGAGTGTAACTCAGTGGCAGAGTCCTACGTTGCCAACGTGGTTGTCGCTGGTTCGAATCCAGTCACTCGCTCCATTTACAAACAAATGAAAAAAACAACATATAAAACAGGCGATACAGTAAAAATTAAATGTTTAGCAGGAAAAGCCATCCCGCATGTACATGTAAGATTGTTAAAAAAACATGTTATTAAAAAAAGAAAATTTGGCAAGACTGAATACCCTGGTTATATTGGTTGGGATGCTGAATTAATAAATAAAAATGAAATCATTATGTTAAAAAAAAGATACCAAATACCTTTTCATTACCCAAATGACACAAAAACTTTTGTATTTGATGATGAAATTATATATAAAATAAACTAGTTATAACCATAATAGTGAGTACACATGGCTAAAAAAAATTATGTGCTTGATACAAGCGTTTGCCTAACTGACGCCGATGTATTATTTAAATTTGATAATCACGATATATTTCTGCCACTTAAGGTACTAGAAGAAATTGATGGTCATAAAAAAAGACAAGATTCTGTTGGCGCAAATGCTAGAAAAATTATTAGAACTCTTGATGAATTTCGTTCCAAAGGAAATCTTGAAAAAGGCATAAGGATTAGCAAAGGGAAAGGAGTTCTTAAAGTTGTATCGTTCACAGATTTAAAACAAGTTATTTTTCCACCTGATTTAGATTTAAGACACCCAGATCATGTAATTATAGCAACTGCCAAGACAATTCAAGCTAATAGTAAAAATAGAAAAACATTATTAGTTTCACGTGACATTAACATGAGAGTAATATGTGATTCAATAGGATTGTCGGCCGAAGACTATGTTTCTGAAAAAGCAGTCACTTCATCTGAAGAATTGTACAATGGATTTATAGTTGTTAATTTTGATGATGAAGTTATTGACAGATTTTATGCAGGTGAAGAAATATATCCCCATAACTTTACTGAAGAACTTCCGAAAAATATGTATGCAAATCAATACATGTTAATGGTGAGCAATGCGAATGATAAAAAATCCGCATTAGCAAGGTTTAAAGCACCTCACGAACCATTAAAAAAAATAATACATAAAACATTACCTGATTGGAAAATTGAGTCAAGGAATAAGGAACAAGCTTTTGCAATTGATATGTTAATGGATCCAAATGTTAAAGTTGTTTCTTTAGTCGGCCGCGCAGGGTCGGGCAAAACGCTGCTAGCAATCGCCGCTGGGTTACAACAAACTATTGGATTGCGCTCTGATGAAAACCATTACTCGCGCTTGATTGTTTCCAGACCTGTTCAACCGCTTGGAAAAGATATAGGTTTTTTGCCTGGCACAATGGAAGAAAAAATGCTTCCGTGGCTAATGCCGATCCAAGATAATCTAAAATTTTTAATGGGAGATAGAACTTCGCTTGAGATGTATATAGAAAAAGGCAAAATTGAAATTGAAGCCTTAACATATATTCGCGGTCGTTCAATATCAAATGCTTTTATTGTTATAGATGAAGCACAAAATTTGACAAAACACGAAATTAAAACAATCATTACTCGGATTGGAGAAGGAACTAAAATTATTTTAACTGGAGACGTTGAACAAATTGACAATGTATATGTTAATGAAACATCAAATGGTCTTGCACATGCTGTGGAAAAATTTAAAGAATTTCCCATATCAGGTCATATGACATTTAAAAAAGGTGAAAGATCCGAAGTTGCTACCTTAGCATCTAAAGTTCTTTAGTAAACAAAAATTAATTTTTAGATTATAATAAAATAAAGGAAAACTTATTATGAGTGAAGAAAAAATTATTACAGAAACCCAAGCAACTCAAAATCCAATTTTGGGGATGACTGCAACCGCCGGCGAATCTGAACTAAAAGATTTCTTGGTAAATTATACTGGTACAAAATTAGATGAAGAGGAAGTTACAGTTCAAATGATAGCCGATGTATTAGCTGCGGAATTTCCAGAATTCGCATTTTCTTTTGCAGAGGAAAATTATATTAGAGGTTATGAATTAGGATTAGAAGATGCATATAGAAGCATTCAAAAAGAATCAGAAATTGAAACAAGCAGTGACTGACTTTTACACCGCCGATGGCCTTCATATTTATTTTAAAGATATGCTGACTAACGATAACGTGGATATTGAAAAAGTAATATCAAAAGTTGAGTCAATAATTCCCAAACATCTTCGCACAGAAGTAGAAATGATTATTGTTGGTCATTTTAAAGAGTTTGACGAAAACCATTTTAATGCTTTTTACAAAGATGGTATGGTTCACGTAACTAACGATCAGATAGATAATTATGACATGATTGAGGATATTATTCATGAAATAGCACACTCATCTGAAGAACCTCACGGATATCACATATATGGTGATGGAAAAGTAAAAGAAGAGTTTTTAAGAAAACGGTTTGTTTTACATGATATACTGTGGCATCATGGTCACAAAGCGCCAAGAGCGTATTTTAATAATACTGAGTATGATGAAGAATTTGATAATTTTCTTTTAAAACAAGTTGGGTATGATAAATTACAAAATTATGCTGCTGGTGTTTTCTTAACAACATATGCCCCCACTTCGTTGAGAGAATATTATGCAACAGGTTTTGTGGAATTTTTTCTAAATCCTGATGGTCATAACTATATGAAAAAGGTCAGTCCGCAATTATACAAAAAAATATTTGAATTGTATGCGGAAGAAAACCTTGACGTATAGTAATAAACAGGTTATAATATATAATCTGGAGGGATTATGCCACACATATCATATTCTGAACTTAAGGATTGGAAATTTTGCGCACATTACCATAAATTAACTCGCGTAGATAAGATTGATGGATTCACCGGTAACGAATACACAGCGTTTGGCTCGGCCATTCACTCAGTATGTGAAAAAAAATTACTTAATGAAAAAATTGAAGAAGATTTTTTTGTTAATGAATTAAAAAAGAATATTTCTGAGCTTGATGAAGAGCATGAAATTAATAAAAAATTAGTCTTAGATATGATTGGTCAAGGAAAAAGAATTATTCCTGAAATAGAAACAGCGCTTTACGATTATTTTGATGAATTTGAAGTTTTAGCTGTTGAAATGCCGTTGATGGAAGACATAGATGGCCACAATGAATACAAATTTAAAGGATATATTGACGCTGTTATCGCAACCCCTGATGGCAAAGTTCACATTTTTGATTGGAAAACTTGTTCTTGGGGATGGGATGCTAAAAAGAAAGGAGATAAGATGGTCACGTATCAACTTACATTATATAAAAAATTCTTTTGTCAAAAAATGAATGTTGATCCTAAAAACGTAGAAACGCACTTCGCACTACTTAAACGTACAGCTAAAAAAAATCAAGTTGAATTTTTTAGAGTTACAAGTGGTTCAAGAAAAACAGAAAATGCTCTTAAACTTTTGAATACAGCACTGTACAATATAAAAAATAAACGATATATTAAAAACCGCCTTTCTTGCACTGGTGGTTATGGTTGTAAATTTTATAACACTGAACATTGTTCGTGAGGAATTAATGAATAAAAAGAAAATTTTGGTCTTATCTGACCACCCGCTGTCACCTTCCGGTGTTGGCACACAAACAAAATATATGATTGAGGCTCTTTTAAAAACTGGTAGATATCAGTTTGTTTGCTTAGGTGGAGCCATGAAACATAACAATTATGAACCAATTAGAGTCCAACCATACGAGAATGATTGGATAATTTATCCAGTTGATGGGTATGGTAGCCATGATGCAATACGCTCAATATTATCAAATGAAAAACCAGATTTACTGTGGTTTATGACCGATCCTAGATTTTATGGCTGGCTGTGGGAAATAGAAAATGAAATTAGGCCTAATGTTCCCATGGTTTATTATCATGTATGGGATAATTTTCCTGCACCACTTTTTAACAGAGATTTTTATTTATCAAATGATAAAGTTGTTTGTATTTCAAAAGTTACACATCAAATTTTACAAGAAGTTGCGCCTGAAGTTTCATCATGTTATCTACCTCATGGTGTCAACAGTGAGGTTTTTAAAAAGATTTCTGATTTTCAACAAAAGCACAAGGTTGCCACAATTAGAGAACAATTATTAACTAATTCTGGAAATGTAGAAAACAAAAATCCTAACAAAAAAATATTTTTTTGGAACAATCGGAATGCACGTCGAAAGCAATCTGGTACTTTAATTTGGTGGTTTAAGGAATGGCTTGACAAAGTTGGTCACGATAAAGCAATGTTAGTAATGCACACGGATGCCGAAGACCCTCATGGACAACCACTACCACACCTAATTGAACATTTGGGACTGCAAAATGGTCAAGTTTTATTATCAACTCAAAAAGTATCATCCGAAGACCTATCTATTTTTTACAATGCCGCTGATTATACGATTAATATTTCAGATGCCGAAGGCTTTGGTTTAGCAACATTGGAGTCATTATCATGTGGTACACCAATTATTGTAAACATGACTGGTGGATTACAAGAACAAGTTACTGATGGAACAGATTGGTTTGGTTGGGGGCTACAGCCCGCATCAAAAGCTGTCATAGGTTCTTTAAGTGTACCATATATTTATGAAGACCGAGTCTCACAAGATGATTTTGAAAAAGTCATGACAAAAGCTATCAAGTGTAGTAAAAAACAATACGAAAAAATGTCTAAAAATGGTATTAATCACGTACATAAAAATTATAATTTTGAAAATTATGAAAATGAGTGGATAAAAATCATTGATCAGATTACATCTGATTTAGGTTCATGGGAAAATAGAAATGATTATAAACGCTGGCATTTAATGGAGATCAAATGAATACGAAAAGAAAAATATTATTAAAGGGGCCAGTGCTTACTCAATCTGGTTATGGAGAACAAACAAGATTCGCGATGCGGTCAATCAAGTCAAGAGAAGATTTGTTTGATATTTATATAATGCCTACTGTATGGGGCAACACTGGTTGGTCTAGAGAACATAACGAAGAGAGAAGTTGGATTGATGAAAAGATACAAAAAACTATACAATATATCCAATCAGGCGGTACGTTTGACTATTCTCTTCAGTCACTAATACCAAATGAATTTGAAAAAATAGCAAAAGTTAATTTAGGATATACTGCTGGAGTTGAAACTACTAAAGTACACCATGATTGGATTTTAAAACCTAATCAAGTGGTGAATAAGATTATTACCACATCAAATCACACAAGAGATACTTTACTTAACACTGAATACACAGGAACAGATAAAAACACCAATCAACAAGTTTTAGTCAAAATGAACATCCCGGTAAAAACTGTTAATTATTGTGTAAAACAGTATGACAAAATCCCCCAATTACAGTTAAATTTAAAACATAATATTAATTTTTTGTGTGTTGCACAATGGGGCCCTAGAAAAAATATTGAAAATACAATTAAATGGTTTGTTGAAGAATTTAGAGACGAAGAAGTTGGATTAGTTGTAAAAACTAATTTAGCAAGAAATTGTGTTATGGATCGCAGTGCAACAGCTAATATTATTAACAATTTATCAAAGGAATTGGGTGAAAGAAAATGTAGTATACACTTGTTGCATGGTGATTTTCAAGACGATGAAATGATTGCTCTTTATAAACACGATAAAATTAAAGCATTCGTATCTTTAACACACGGGGAAGGTTTCGGATTACCTATTTTTGAGGCTGCATACTCTGGGTTACCAGTTATTTCTACTGCATGGTCAGGGCAACTTGATTTTTTGACTTCTGAAGACGGTGAAAATTTGTTTTATCCTGTGTCATATGATTTAGCTAATGTACCACAAGAAGTTGTATGGGAAGGGATTATACTTGCTGAATCTATGTGGGCAAACCCAAGAGAGTTTTCTGCCAGAAAGCAAATGAGAAAAGTCTACGAAACAATTAAGCAACCTGACGAGATGCCAGATTTAGTATTAGCTACAAATCTGCATGAAAGGTTTGCCCCTGAAAAAATGTACAAAAAATTTGTTGATGAAATATTAGAGTTTGAAGAACTTCTTGAGCCATTACAAAATTCTGACTGGATGAATGACATTTCAAACATTATTAAAGAATATGAATAAAAAAATTGTTTATATAAATGATTTCTTTTTAGAAGATTTTGTTGGCGGTGGTGAATTAAATGACCACGAACTTCTCTCAATGTTATCAAAAAAATACGAAGTGCAAAAAATTCGTTCTAATAATGTTACAATTAAATTTTTACAAGAGAACAAAAATTCATTTTTTATAATTTCAAATTTTATAAATTTAAAAATAACTTGCAAAGATTATATAAATGATTTAAATTATGTTATTTATGAACATGATCACAAATATGTTAAGTCAAGAAATCCAGCAGTTTATAAAGATTTTAAAGCAGGCGTTAGCGAGATTATTAACTATCATTTTTATAAAAATGCTAAAGCTGTTTTTTGCCAGAGTAAATTTCATAAGCAAATTATTGAAAAAAATTTAGATATTAAAAATGTAATAAATCTCGGTGGCAACTTATGGTCTTTGGATACACTTGAATATATTAGAGATATGTCTAATAATAATAAAGAAAATTCATGTGCTGTATTACAATCTTCAACACCTCACAAAAATACTCAAGGCGCAATCAAATATTGTGAAGAAAATAATTTAAAATATAATCTTATATCAAATCCAAATTATAAACAATTTTTAAAACTTATATCAACAAATGAAAAATTTGTATTTTTGCCTAAGTCACCTGAGACATTATCAAGAATCATTATAGAAGCTAGAATGTTGGGGTGCTCAATCGCTACAAATAGCTTAGTCGGTGCCACAAGCGAAGAGTGGTTTAGCTTAAAAGGCGAAGAATTAATTAATTTTTTTATTAAAAAAAGAGAAATCATTGAAAAACTTGTCGTTGATGTAATTGAAGCTGATTACAAAAAAATTAAAAAACCAAAAATATCAATTATTGCAACATTTTATAAAGCTGAAATATATTTAGAGCAATTTTTGCAAGATCTAACTGAACAAACAATATTTGATGATTGTGAGCTAATACTAATTGATTCTGCATCACCTGGAAGGGAACAGGAGATTGTCTCAAACTATACCGCTAAACATAAAAATATTATTTATAAAAGATATGATGAGCTATTTCCCCCAACTGAAGGTCATAATATAGCCATGAAAATGGCATCGGGCAAATATATTACATGGGCAATGATTGATGACAGAAAAAGAAAAGATAATCTAGAAGTTCTTTGTAATACGCTAGAAAACAATCCTGACGTTGATTTGGTTTATGGAGATTGCATTGTAACGAGTGTGAAAAATGAAACATTTGATGAAACTACCTCCACTGTAAAATCCGAGCATTCAATTCAAGAATTCTCACCAGAAAATATGGTTAAGTGTTTACCTGGCCCTATGCCTATGTGGACTAGAAAAATGATTGATGCAGCAGGCTTTTTTGATCACGAAAATCAAGATTTTTGTGATGATTGGGAAATGTGGCTGAGGTGTGTTAGTTATGGTTTTAAGTTTAAAAAAGTAAACCAGTCAATAGGACTTTACCTAGAGGGGGGACGCTCTCAGCTTGACAATAATATTGAACAAAGAAAAGAAGAGGCTGCTTTGTTTTTTAAGTATGGCAAATTATTTGGAAATAATTTTAATAATTTTTATCCATATTTTAAACAATTCGTGGATTTGACATAATGATAAATGATTATGAGTCTATAAAACATTTAATACCGGTAGAGGTTAGTGGGTTATCTGCAGAAACAGATTTAAACCTTGAAAAAAAAGAAAAATACTTTAATATCTTAAAAAATCAAATTAATGAAAATACAAAAAATATTCTTAAACCATCTGACTTATTGAATAGAGATGGCTGTGTATTTTTAGGAAATTTGTTGAATGCTCAAGAAACAAAAAATGAGTTAAGTAATTTTCCAATCTACAAAGGACATATAAAAAATAATTTATATAGTGATGGTATACCAATATATGATTATTGGGATAACCAAACTTTAAATGGAATTTATTGCTGGTCAATGAAAGATTTAATAACATGTAGTTCAATAGCTAATATCGCGTCAAACCCACTAATAATTGATTTTGTATCAAACTATCTTGGATGTCTTCCGACGTGTTATGGTATAAATTGTATGCTTTCTTCAGGTGTTTCTGGTCATGGCACTACTTCAAGACACAGAGATTTAGATGATTTTAAATTTGTATCACTTTTTATATACTTAGACGATATAAATTTGTCAAATGGGCCGCATGTTTACGAAACTGGCACTCATAAGGGTGTACCAAATGCCGAAGTTGGCAGTGTTTTAACACCAATTGACAAAAATCCTAAAATTTTAATGGGCAATGCAGGTGATGGATTTTTAGAAGATAATTGGGGTATACATTATGGTATGACTCTACACCCTAATAAAACAAGAACATGTTTATGGATTAGATACGGTCTGTATGATAATTACACTGCCCGACACAGTGTATATTTAAAAGATCAAAAATCTGATAACCATAAATTTAATTTTAATAATGAAATAACAAATTACGTATTTAGGTTTTTACAATGATTAATGATGTAGCAAGACAAATTATAAAAAATTTCAACTCTGAAATTTTTGTTGAGACAGGATTTTTTAGAGGTTCAACAGCCGTGGTTGTCAGATCATGGTTTAAGGATTTGGCAATTTTAGAAATTGAGATAAATCCGGTTTATTGTGGTTATGGTAACAATATATTTCGCAATGATAAAAATACAAAAATTGTAAACGCAAATTCTAAAACTTATTTATCTGAAAATATTGATACATTTAAAAACTATAACAACCCAGTTTTTTATTTAGACGCGCACTGGGATCCAGCGAATTGGCCATTAAGAAGTGAAATTCAAAATATTTGTAAGCTTGAAAGTGCTATTATAATAATTGATGATTTTAAAACTCCAAATCCCGATGGCACTATATCAGATAAGCATGGGTTTGATTCTTATTTGGGTCAAGACTGTGATAAAGATTACATTCTAGATTTAATAAAACCACACACTGATTGTATTTTTTACGCTAAAGAGCCAACAATTGATGGCCAAGGTTGCGGTATTATTTTTATTAACAAAAATTATCATGAAATTGTCAAACTAATTGATACAAATAATTTTATTTCGGAGAAATTATGAATTTTATATTTAATACAACCGTCAAAGACTTTACAAAATTTAAAAATTTTATTGATAGTATAAGTGCGTTTCCTTTTACAAAACTTATGTTTTTTGTTAATAATGAAACGAGCCATAATATTCATAATTTTTTAAATTCTGTATTTGAACAACACAAGCTTGAATACTCAGAAAAACTAAATTGTTCACAACTGGACTGGCAAAAGTTATACGATCATATTGATAGCGAATTTGTTTGGGTTTGTTCAAGATATGACCACTATTTTGTTGATAATGATTTACAACATTTAAATGATGTGTTACAATTTAGAAGTGATGGCGGCACTGAAAAGCTAGCATCAATTTGCCTATCAAATTGGCTAAAATGTTTAACAAAATGTGTGATTATTGATCATGGGATATGGGATGGTAACACTCATCCAGCACCAACACAAGCGTGGATGACAGTGGATGAGTGTGATAGTTTTCAAATAGCTACTAAAGCACTTTATCATTCGTGGTTTTTTGACCAAGAGTTTGGAAAAGTTAAAGCCTCTAGTCTGGAGCAACTGAGTTATAAACTAGATTTTATAAGGCCTTGGAAGGTTCAAGTACCGTCTAAAGAATTTTTAAGAGACTCCAAACTACTAACCTCAAATTATAATTTTTATAATCTACAAGAATCAATAGAGATACGAAAACAAAAATTTGATGCATATTATTTTTCAACAATATCACCACAGCAAGCATATTTGGCAAATCCTAATTTTGATGCTGGAATTTATCAAAGAATTTTAAGACACTATAAATTTAATACAAGAGAAGAAACAAATGAAAAATAGAAAATATCTCCCTACATTATCAGAATTGATTGATAGACTTTCAATTGTACAGTTAAAAGAAGTTTTTATAACTGAGCACAAAAATGAATACGCAGATGAAATTTCTAAAATTATTCATGATATTGACTTGACGCTTAAAGAAAATGATGCTATATTAACAGCAGATGTTATTAGAGCTATTGTAGTACTATCACAAATGAACCTTCATATTTGGCATAATGAGTCAAATTATCGCAAAGGAATCAAAGATGGGAACAATCTAGAACTCACACATGGTCTTAACGGAATTAGAAATACGGCAAAAAATAAAATACAAGAAGTTGTTGGAGGCCGCAAGGATTACAAAATTGATTGTTTGGCAGCTGAATTTAAAGACTGGGAAATAAGTTGGGAACAAGAAACATAAAAAGTGGTGTTAAATATTTTTCGCCGGATGTTTATACTGACTTTAGAGGTGATTTGTGGACACTTTGGCAAAAAGGCAAATCTGAAAGTTTTGATATGCCTTATAACCACGACAAAGTGTCAACATCAAGAAAAAATGTTTTAAGAGGTATACATGGCGATACAAAATCATATAAACTTATCACGTGTCTTTATGGTGAAATATATTTTGTGACTGTTGATAATCGTATTGATTCTGATACATATAAAAAGTGGGACTGGGAAATACTTAGTGACAAAAACAGAACACAGGTTTTATTAGAGCCAGGAGTCGGAAATGGTTTTTTTGTTTTAAGTGATATGTGCGTATTTCATTATAAATGGTTTTACGAAGGTGATTATCCAGATGTAGAAGATCAATTTACAATTAAATGGAACGACCCAAGTATTAATATATTTTGGCCAACCCAAACACCAATTTTACAAAAAAGAGATTTATAAATTTAGGAGCAAAAATGAAAAGAGCAATTATTCTTACGTATGCCGGGTTTCAAGATCACGAGGTGATCTACCCTTACCATAGCTTAAGAGAAAATAATTTTGAGGTTACTACGGTTGCTAATCAACTGGGGAGGTTTTACGGTATTTTAGGCTGTCACATGGTTGGTGATGCACTAACAACTGATCTTAATGACCCAGAAACCAGAGCAAAGTATTTAGAATACGACCTGCTTGTTATTCCTGGCGGTGTCAAGGCATTGGAAAAATTGAGACTTGAAGAAGGAGCCGTGCAATTTGTTCGCGAATGGAACGCTCTTGATAAAACAATTTTTTCATTGTGCAATGGCGCCCAGTTATTAATTACGGCTGATGTTATTAGGGGTAAGACAGTATCGGGATATTATGCTATTGAAGCTGATATTAATAATGCAGGCGCAACTTACCACAGAGGACCTGTGGTTGCTGATAGCAATATTGTATCCTCGCCACATTACGATTTTATGGGTGAATGGATGAGGACAGGTTATGAAGTCTTAGAGCAAAGAGGCAAATGAGTCACGAAAACAACATTGTAAAAAAACCATGGGGTTATGAATATCTCATGTATGAAAATGAAGATGTTGCTTTATGGTTTTTGTACATTAAAAAAGGTGAAAAAACATCAACCCACTGCCATCCAAATAAAACAACTGGGCTTACCTTATTGGATGGTGATGCTGAAGTATCGTTTCTTTCAGATGTTAATAAGCTTTCATCTTTAAATAAAATTATGATTCGCAAAGGTTTGTTTCATTCCACACAAGCAGTTAGCGAGCACGGAGCTTATGTTTTAGAAATTGAAACACCCGTTGATAAACATGACTTAGTAAGATTCAAAGACAGTTATGGACGGGAAGGTAAGCCATATGAAGATGCTACGTTTGAATATCCAAAAGAAAATGATTGTGTTTGGATAGAAGAACCACAACCAGATACAGGTAATGTATACAATGTTGGTAACGCTATTTTAACAGTAGTCAATATAAAGGATAGCAATTATTTTCATACTCTCGAAGACCACCAAAATGTAATGTTTTTAAAAGGTGGTTTAATAGCTGAATACGGCATTAATGTTGCCGGCCCTGGTGATATTGTAGCTGCATCTGTTTTAAAAGAGCTAACAACTGTATTTGAAGATATAAAAGAAAACACAATTATAATGTTAATGAGTAAAAATGATTAGTTATAAAGAAGTTCCTCCTGGTTTTGAGGACGATTTAAAAAACCTTGCAATTGATTTTGATGGCGTTATACATACATTTGATAAAGGTTGGTATGATGGCACATGTTACGGTGAACCCATAGAAGGTTCCCTTGAGGCAATAAAAAAATTGTCTGAGTCATATACTATTATAATTTTTACTGCCAAAGCAAAGCCAAGTAGGCCGCTTGTAAACGGTAAAACTGGCACTGAATTAGTAGAAGAGTGGCTTACAAAACATGGCGTAATGCAATATGTAAAAGAAATTACCTCTGAAAAACCACGTTCACAAATTTATATTGATGACAAGGGTTATCATTTCGTAAATTGGAAAGATACTCTAGAACATCTTGAGGCAAAAAATGTATGATTTTCATTTAGAAGTTTTTAAAAGAGCTTCACTTTGTAGAAATTTTGAGCAGTATGTATTTGATGGTATAAGAAATAAGCTTTTTAAGTTCCCAATATATCTTTCTGCTGGTCAAGAGTATATTTCTGCAACTATTGCACAAGTTATGAACGAGCAGAAAATTAATCCAAATATCTTTATTCAACATCGTGGTCATTCCACATATCTATCTTTTGATGCACCTATGACAGCGCTAATTGATGAGCTTCTTGGTCGTAAATCAGGATGTACGTATGGTATGGGTGGCTCAGCTTCAATTCATTCAAAAGAAAAAAACATTTTTGGTCATGATGGGTTAATGGGTAGTCAGGTCCCAATTGCAGTTGGCCATTGTTACAAAACAAAACACCCTACAATAGTTTATATGGGGGATGCTTCTGCTGAAGAAGATTATGTTTTAGGTGCTATGGGTTGGGCTTCAACTAAAAAGCTACCAATATTGTTTATTGTTGAAGATAATAATTTATCAATTTTGACTGAAAAAAAAGTTCGTAGAAACTGGGAAATGCACGATGTTGCTAGAGCTTTTAACATGGTTGGGTTTGATATTGATGATGATCCAATTCAAATTAAGTATTCACTACAAAATGTTTTCAACACCCCAATGCTTTTAAACATCAGAACACACAGAAAGTTTTGGCACTCTGGTGCTGGGATTGATGATGAGGGTATATTTGATAGATATAAAGAACAAATGGCGATTATAGGACATGAAGCAGATGCAATACACGCTGAAACAAAAAAATATGTGGAGGAAACGTGGCAAAAACAGTTAGAGAAACAATAAAAGATATAACTCGCAAGCATTTAGGTCAAGGATCTTGCTGTTATGGCCAATGCCTTACTGCAGTCGGTTGGGTTGGTGGCACTCTACCTGAACTTTATGAAAAAGATGGTATGGTAGAATTGTCAATGGCTGATGTTGCTGGTGGTGGAATCGTTGTAGGCGCCGCGCTGGCTGGCGAAAGACCATTTTATGTTGTTAGGTATCAAGGCTTTCAGTGGTATAACTCACCAATTATTGCAAATTACGCAATGAAGTCAAAAGAAATTTGGCAACGTCCATGCCCACTACTTGTTCGCAGTATAGCAATGGAAGGCGCAATTGGACCTGTCGCCGGCTCATCTCATCATTCAATATATCAACGAATGCCCGGTGTTAAAATTTTGTCACCTATGACACCTGGAGAATGGGAATACACTTATGAACAATTTATGAAAGATGATGATGTATATTATATTTCTGAACATAGAAAAAGCTATGATAATTCTGAAGAGTTTGTGAATACCATACATCAAAAGGCTGATATAACGCTTTTTCCATTTTCAATTACTAGATTTGCAGCAGAAGAGGCTAAGAAAATGTTAGAAGCTGAGGGTTTTAAAGTTAATGTAATACATCAGTTATGGATTAAACCATTTATTTGTCATGATGAGTGGGTTAAAGCCTTAAATAATTCATCTTTTGGTGGTATAGTATTAGACGACGACTATGAACAAGGCGCTGCAAGCAGCATAGCTCACACTATTATGATGATGTCAGAACGCAAAGTAAGAACTTTGTGTTTAGAGCATAGAACTGCTGGTTTTCATCCTAGTGTTGACAATTTGCCTCCAAGCGCTGAAAAAATTTACAAAAAAGTTAAGGAGATTTGCAATGTTTAAATGGCCACTTATTAATGATAATATTACTCAAGGTGATAAAAAAGTACTATCAGAGTTTATTTTAAACAGTAATCGCTTTACTAATGGCCCTAAAGTACAAGAGTTTGAAAAAGCTTGGTCAGAATGGCTGGGAGTAAAACATACTGTTATGGTAGGCTCAGGCGCCGCCGCTAATTATATTACTACCGCTATTGTTAGAGAGATTAAAGGCCAGCAAGGTGAAATTATTGTACCACCTATTGGCTGGGTTTCAGATGTTTCATCAGTTATAAATACTGGGTTTACACCCGTTTTTGTTGACGTTGATATGAATACAATGGCAATTAGTTATGAAAACATCAAGGCTGCGATTAACGAAAATACAAAAGCAATTGTCATGGTTCATGCGCTTGGATTTAATGGTCTTAATAATAAAATTATTGAACTTGCTAAAAAACACGATTTAATACTAATTGAAGATTGTTGTGAAGCTCACGGAGCAGACTATAAAGGCGTGAAAGTTGGCGCTATGAGTGATATGTCGTGCTTCTCGTTTTATTTTGGTCATCATATGACCACAATTGAAGGCGGAACAGTATGCACAAATAGTGAAGAAATTTATCAGTTAGCTCGTATGTTTCGCTCACACGGTATGACCAGAGAAGCTTCAGAAGAGGTGCAAAAACGATATCATAGCGATGACCTTAACCCACTTTTTACATTTGCTGTGCCGGGTTATAATATGCGTAGCACAGAATTAAACGCTGTATTGGGACTAGAACAAATTCATAGACTTGATGATAATATTGACGCTCGCAAAAGAAACTTAGACATTTGGCTACAAAACTTAAATTCAAATAAATATTTTGTTGACTATCTTGTGGAAGGAAGTAGTAATTTTGCATTACCATTAATTATAAATCCTGAAATTTCTTCTGGTAATATACCCACTGAAGGGGCTCATCAAATTACCATGGAGCGTATTTGTAGTGTGCTTGAACAAGAAGATGTAGAGTATAGAGTTGGAACAGCCGGCGGCGGAAACCAAGCTAGACAGCCATACTTAAAAAATTATAACTTTAAAACGGTTGGAGAATTAAATGTATCCAATTATATTCACGATTTTGGATTGTACATAGGAAACCATCCAGAACTGAATGAACAACAAATTTTACAATTATGCGAGAAATTAAATTATGTTTAAAAATCAAAAAGTATTAGTAACTGGCGGCGCCGGTATGATAGGTAGAGAATTAGTAAATCTGTTGCTTGATGAGGGCGCTGAGGTTCATGTTGCTGATTTAAAGCATCCTAAAGATATGTTAGACAAGGTAACTTTTCATCATGTTGACCTTCGTGATTTTTATGATTGTGTAGCAATTTGTGAAGGAATGGATTACGTTTTTAATTTAGTAGGTATCAAGTGTTCTCCACGTGTTTGCATTGAAGAGCCGGCTAACATAATGGGCCCAATGATGCAATTTAATACAAATATGTTAGAAGCTGCTATGAAGCAGAATGTCAAATGGTATTTATATACCTCTACAGTCGGGGTATATCAGCCTGCAGAAGTTTTAAAGGAAGATGATGTTTGGGATACGCAGCCATCAAAAAATGATTGGTATGGCGGCTGGGCTAAAAGAATGGGCGAATTACAATGTATGGCTTACCAAAAACAATATGGCGAAGGCCGTTGTAGTATTGTGCGTCCTGCTAATGTTTATGGATCATATGATAATTTTGACTTAGACAGCGCAATGGTTATTCCATCGCTCATACGAAAAGCTTTTAGTAATAATGTTTTAGAGGTATGGGGTGACGGTTCATCAATAAGAGACTTTATCCACGCTAGAGATGTAGCAAGGGGTATGTTATTTGCTGTTAAAAATAAGATTACTGAGCCAATCAACCTTGGTTCTGGTGAAGAAATTACTATTAAACGTATTGCTGAAGCAGTTGCCGATAAAGCTGATGTCAAAATAGCTTGGGATACCACCAAACCAAAGGGTGATCCGCGTCGTGTGTTTGATATGAGCAGAGCGAAGTCTTATGGTTTTGAGCCTGAAATAAGTATTGAAGATGGTATTAGTGAGACAATTGAGTGGTATTTGCAAAATAAACAAACCGCAGATATCGGCAAAGATGTATTTAAAAACTTAAATGAATTTAAAAAGTAATATGAAAGAAAATGTATTAATAACTGGTGCATCCCGAGGTCTTGGTATTTTTTTAAAAGAAAAATTTAGTGCTGAAGGTCATTTTGTGCTGTCCCACAATGGAAGAAAACACTTAGATATTTCAAATATCAAGCAAGTAAAAGCTTTAGCAGAATTAGCAATTCAAAACAACATAACAGTTCTTGTTAATAATGCAGCAATTGGTTGCCCAAGTATTCCTTTTGAACAGTACAATTTAAAACAAATTAATGATATGATTGATGTTAACCTAAGAGCACCAATATTATTGTCTCACATCTTAATGAACCAACTCAATACGATTATAAATATAAATTCTATGGTTGGCCTTGAAGTAAAAAGTCCAAGGACTATTTATTCAGCTACCAAGTGGGGCTTAAGAGGATTTACTAATAGTTTAAAACAAGAAAATGATAATTTAAACGTGCTAGATGTGTATCCAACTAATATCAAAACAACACCAGAAAGAACAAATGCTATGGATCCAGTCATGGTTGCACACAAAATTTATGAATCATATTACAATAAAGAACAAAAATTAATTTTAGACGGAAGACCAAAATGAAAAAAATGTTAATTTGTGGAGCCAATGGGTTTATTGGTAAAAACTTAATAGAATATTTTGTTAATAAGTACGATATTAGGGCAGTTGATATAAGCTTGCCTGCTAAACGCAGACAGGATATTGAGTGGCTTGAGCTAGATTTAAGAGATCAAAACGATGTTAAAAAAGCAGTAGATGGTATTGATATCATCTTGCACTACGCGGCCACAACAACAGGTGCTGCTGACATAGTTTCAAAACCTTATATACATGTTACAGATAATGTTGTTATGACTTCATTATTAATTCGCGAAGCGCACGAACAGAATGTTGAACATTTTGTTATGCCAAGCTGCACTGTAATGTACAACTCTAGCGATGTCCCTGTTAAAGAAGAGGATTATCAAGAAGAAGCCATCCCACCACAGTATTATGGTGCTGGGCACACAAAAGTATATCTGGAAAAAATGTGTCATTTTTTCTCAACTTTTAAGCGCACTAAATATTCTGTGTTAAGACAATCAAACATTTACGGACCTAACGATAAATTTGATTTAAAAAAGGGTCATGTTTTTGCTGCATCAATAATCAAAGTTAGCCAGTCAGGTAATGTTGTCAATGTTTGGGGAACTGGTGAAGAAGAAAGAGACTTACTATATGTTGATGACTTGCTGATCTGTATTAAAAACATTATTGAAAAACAAAATGAATTTTATTCGCTTATAAATGTTGGTACAGGAAAGTCAATTTCTATTGCAGATTTGGTACAAAAAATGATATCCATATCAGGTAAAGATTTAACTATTGTATATGACGAAACGAAACCGACTATTAAAACAAAACTGGCTGTTAATATTGAAAAGGCTAATAAATTATTTGATTGGCAACCAGAAACAACAATTGAAGATGGAATTAAAAAAACCTTTGCATGGTACAAAAAAAATATTATGAGGAACAACTAAAATGAGCTTTTACAAAGATAAGAATATCTTAATAACCGGTGCTGCCGGTATTACTGGTCACGCTGCTATCAAAAGATTACTATCTGATGGTGCACATGTCCGTGCTACACAATTTACAAGCCGAAAAATAAATATAGAACATGAAAATTTAGAAGTTGTAAATTGTGATTTGATGGAACACGATGATTGCGTCCGCGTCCTTCAAGATATGGATATATGTTTAAATTTTGTGGCATATATTCGTGGTGCTAAAGGACAAACAGATCCAAAAAATTATTTAAATTTGGTTCGCAGAAATCTAACACCATCAATAAACATGTTTGACGCAGCTGTTAGACAGGGTATTGATCGCTTTGGATTTATTGGAAGCTCAACAATGTATCCAAACGTTTCTTATCCTGTTAAAGAGAGTGAGGCGTTTGATAGCGAACCCCATCCTCTTTATGTGGGTGTTGGCGAAATGAAAAGATACTGCGAAAAGGTTATAAAATACTTTAATGAAATCTCGGACACTAAATTTGCTGTTGTCAGAACAAGTGCTATTTACGGGCCTCACGATGCGTTTAATGAAAACGGGCACGCTATACCACAGTTAATAATGAAAGCAGATACTGGCATGAACCCATTTGAAGTTTGGGGAGATGGTTCACAAGTTAGAGATTTTGTATATGTTGATGATGTGGTTGATGGTTTGTTAACAGTAATAGAAAAAGATCCAAATGCGAATCCTTACAATGTAGCTACAGGCACCGGTACTACCATTAAAGAACTAGTAGAAGTTATTACTGACATATATGGATATGAACCTAAGTTTAATTTTGACACAACAAAACCAATTATGATTCCCAAGAGACTTCTTGATGTTTCAAAAATTAAAAACAACTTGGGCTGGGAAGCAAAACATGATGTTCGCCTTGGCTTAGAAAAAACTATCCAGTGGTACAGGGATAATAAATGAAATGTTAACTAAATCACAACTTGACTTTTACAATAAAAATGGTTATATTATTGTTAAAGATATATTAACAAAAGAAGAATGTGATTTGTGTTATGAAACAATTAAAAAAATCGCTGATAAAGATTACTCAGCGATTATGAACCCTGACAGAATTGAGTTTTTAATTGCTCAATCATATCACATATTAGACAGATACGAAACCCTATCTGAAAAAGTTAAACTTGTAAGTCAAATACAAAATATTAGTAATCTTATGAGAAGCGTAATGAAAAACTCTAAAGCAGTAGCAATATTGGAACAAATTCAAGGCGCTGAAGTTTCTGGCTTAATGAGTCAAATGTTGTTTAAAGAAGCTAACTCAACATATGCTTCTCAAGCATGGCAACCCCATCAAGACAATGCATATCCAAAAAATAAAAATGGTTGTTACTTAACAACTAATTTCTTTTTTTGCAATGCAAGCAAAGAAAATGGCTCATTATACATATACCCTGGTTCTCATCTAAGTGGGTTGATTAACTGTACAGAAAAACCTAGCTATCGTGAACCAAAAGGTTCGAATCCCGGCAACATAATATCAAGCAAGTATCTTGAAAAATTTGAAAAAGTCGACGTAGAGTTTGTTAAGGGTGATATGCTAGTTTTACATGGTAATTGTGTACATGGATCTTATCCAAATTTTAGTGATCGTTCAAGACCTTTACTATCGTGCTCTTATATAACGAAAGGGGAAACCTTTATTCCAGGAAATAATGCACAAAGAAAAGAGATTAGCTTACACTAAGAGGAATTATTATGAAAAAAGCACTTATCACAGGTTTTACCGGAATGGTTGGTTCGCATTTGGCTGATTTTCTTATTGAAAATACAGACTGGGATATTTATGGATTACTGAGATGGAATGACAAAACCGACAATATTGAGCATTTAATGCCAAATATCAACAAAAAACAACGTGTATTTTTAGAATATGGTGATATAAATGATTTAAGTTCAATGTTGCATGTATTTGAACAAGTTAGGCCAGATTATGTTTTTCACCTTGCTGCTCAAAGTTATCCAAAAACAAGCTTTGAGTCACCGCTTGAAACACTTGAAACAAATATATTAGGTACCGCAAAGGTTTTAGATGCTATAAAAAAACTTAATCAAGATCCTGTAATTCATGTTTGCGCTTCTTCTGAAGTTTTCGGACGTGTTCCGAAAGAATTTTTGCCAATTCACGAAGACGTAACGTTTCACCCAGCCTCTCCGTATGCAATTTCTAAAGTGGGCACTGACTTGGTAGGGCGTTTTTATGCTGAAGCGTACGGCATGACAGTAATGACAACGCGCATGTTTACACATACAGGCCCTCGCCGCGGCGATGTCTTTGCCGAATCTACGTTTGCTAAACAGATTGCTATGATCGAAGCAGGACAGCAAGAGCCAGTTATTAAAGTTGGCAATCTAGATTCATTAAGAACTTGGTCTGATGTGCGTGATGCAGTAAGAGCTTATTATATGCTTGTAACACAAAACCCAGTTGCTGGAGAGTATTACAATATTGGGGGTTCTTTTACTTGTTCAGTGAGAGATATGCTAGAACATTTAATATCGCTGTCTGTTTGCAAGGATATAACTGTTGAAATTGATCCTGAAAGATTGCGTCCAATAGACGCTGATTTGCAAGTGCCCGATACCACTAAGTTCAAACAACACACAGGCTGGGAACCTGAAATTAGTTTTGAAACAACAATGCTTGATCTACTAAATTATTGGCGAGAACAAGTTGGCAGTGGTAAAAGTTTCCTTTTAAGATAATATGATTTTAGTTATTGGCGAAAGTTGTTTAGATGTATTTCACTATGGTGAGTGTGAACGTCTATGTCCAGAAGCACCTGTTCCGGTTTTTAATTCTATAAGAACAATTGAAAACGGTGGAATGGCTATGAATGTATATAACAATATCATGAAGCTGGGTGGTGATGTAGAAATACTCACAAACAAAAATTGGAAATCGATTAAAAAAACAAGATTTGTTGAAGAAAAATCAAATCACATGTTTATGAGAGTTGACGAAAACGACGGTAATTATGGTTTATTGTCACTAAAAAATTTAAACTATGATTTATATGATGCTATAGTGATATCCGACTATAATAAAGGATACTTGTCAACTGATTTATTAAAAACAATATCTAATTCTCATCATTTAACTTTTTTGGATACAAAAAAAATATTAGGGGACTGGAGCGAAAAATTTACGTTTATCAAAATAAATGGCTTAGAGTATGAAAAAACAAAACATACAATAAATAAAAATTTATATAACAAGTTGATTATTACACAAGGTCAGAAAGGCTCCATACATAAAGATAAAAGATATCACGTACCAATGGTTGAGGTTAAAGATGTTTCTGGTGCCGGCGACACCTTTATTTCAGGCCTTTGTTATTATTACCTTAAAACATCGAGTATCGAAGCCTCAATAAATTTTGCAAACGAATGCGCAACAACAGTAGTACAAAAACGAGGTGTATCGACAATATGAAAAAAGTAAAACTTTATGTTTATCCAAATGCAAATCCACATGATCATGATTCATCTGGATTTTGTGAAAACTCTGTCCCATTTAGCCAGAAAGGTATAGCTGATCATTGTGTTATTAGTAGTCCAGACGAGGCTGAGTATTTTTATATGGGCCAACTAAACAACGACAGAGGTGATTTGATAAATACAAAACCATCAGATTTTAAATATTTTGCAGGAAATGAAGATAGACACATTTGTGACATTGAAGGTGAAGGTGGTTTCGAAGTATCTAATAGGCCACCTATACCAGGTTGGTTATGGAATTCTGTAATAACCACCATGGGCCCACTTAAAAGCTATTCACATATAAAGTATTTGTTTACGCGACCAACATTTTCACATCTATTGTTAGATATTATTAATAACAGAAGCGAAGATTTTACTTTTCCAGAAGAAAATAGCTTTGGCCTTCGAGCATTTTTAAATCACAAAATTAGAGGATTGGTGGTTTATGTTTTACATCATACAGATTATAATAAAGAAATGCACGTTAATAAAAAATGGGAAGGCCTCTCAAGCGTTGGTTCTAATATTCAACAGGATTTTATCGACACAATGCTAAATAACTCAATATCATTGTGTCCTCGCGGTTCTGGAATTGATAGTGTTAGACTGATTGAAAGCTGTTATTATAACAGAGTTCCGGTATTAATATCAGATTACGACTATTATATGTTTGGCGAAGATAGGTATAATACAGATTTTTGTTATAGAATTTGTAATGAAAACATGACACCTGAATACTTAAAGAACGAACTTGATAAAATATACAATACACCTAATCAAATTTTAAAACAGAAAGCTGAAGAAGCAAAACAATATTTTGAAACAATTGTTAGAGAATATTTCAATGATCCAACAATATACTTTTTAAAATGGCTAGAAGATGAAAGAAAGTAAAATATTCAATCCACAATCTAAAATTATTGCAAACGTTGACAGAGCAATAGAACATATTGAAACTGGATATACTTCACCTGTTTTAGTTGAAGTTGATCCAAGTAATGCCTGCAACCATGCATGTAGTTTTTGTTTGTCTTCTTATATTCATTTTGAAAAATATAAGGGAACCGAAACGTTTTCTAGAGCACTTATGTCTAGAGAAGTTTTAATGTCACTTTGCGAAGATTTTGTAGATATGGGAGTTAAAGCAATTAATTGGACTGGTGGCGGTGAACCAACTTTGAATAGACATCTTAAAGAAGCCATTGAATATTGTGGCAAAAATAATATTAAAATGGGAATGTTTACTAACGGAACGCTATTTGATAAATGGGATATGTTTGAGGCGTTGGTCGAAAACATGACGTGGGTACGCATTTCAGTTGATGCTGGTACGAGAGAGACATATAATGGTGTCCGACGCGCCAGGGGGCGTCAAGATTGGGACAAGATGGTTTCTAATCTTCAAAAACTTATTGAAGTCAACAAAACATATAATAACAAAATTGACATTGGCGTAGGGTATGTTATTTCACCGGACACGTATTCAGAAATTGTAGACTTTGCAGAATTTTTTAGTGATTATGATTTGTCTTATTGTCAATATAAGCCTGAAATTGTTATTCGTGAAAAAGGCGGTGAACAGCGAGAACTTGAATTTTGGACAGAAAAAGTCAATCCATTGTTAACACAAGCAGAAAAAATATTGGGTGACAAATTTCAAGTTAATGGATACAAATTTGAAGATTTAGCAATGGACAGAGAAAAGTTTGGTAGGGACTATAAACAATGTTTAGGTTCTCAGTTATCACCATGTATTGGTGCAGATGGTCACGTGTACGTTTGCACTAACCACAGAGGCTGGAAACAATATAGTTATGGCAACTTGTATGAAGATTCTTTTAAATCTATTTGGAATAATTTGCAAAAAAGACGAGAAGTTATGAACTTGATTGAAAACGTTGAGTGTTTTAAAAATTGTACAAAACTTTGTAAACCACACGAAAGCAACAAAGCTATGTGGAAAATTCAACAAGATTTAAAAAACAAAAGGGTAACTAAAGAAAAGTTGCTAGAAGATAAAAGTATTATTAGGCAAACACTAAAGCACCCTGACTTTATTTGAGGTAAAAATGAAAACTATAGAAAATAGAAAAATGTTAGTTGTTTACAATACATGTGGAATTAAGAGAGAAGCTATTGATTGGTATATTGATTGTATTCAAAATGTATTAAATCAAGACTTTGATGGTTTTCATGTTGTATTATCATCTTGTATGAACAGTGAAGGCTGTTTTAGACGGTTATACCAAGAATTTGGAGACAAAATTTCATATTGTTTATACCCAGAAAAAAATGTAATTCAAGTTACTTTTAACAAAACCGTTAAAGAAATGGTAAATAAATATGGAGAATTTGAAGGATACTTATACATTGACTCTGGTGTTAATTTTGACAATCAAACACATGTTTTGTCTGAAGCTTATAAAAGATTAGAAACAGATAAGTACGGTATTGTAACAATTCAAACAGATACTGACACAGCTTTTAATGATTTAATGGGTGGCTATATTGGTGATACCATGGTTGAGGATTCTCCCGAAGCATTCTCGGCATGGTCTAAATCAAGAGGGGGGTTTGTGTATGAAACAAAATTTGGTGACATTCAAATAGCTGGAGAAGATTTTGTTGTTCCCCCTGGTGGTACATGTAATTTACACGCAAGCTTGTTTTCAAATGAGTTTTGGAAAACGTTTGACAAAAGAATATCGCCTGATGTTTTTGTTGCATTTTGTGCTGAATCAACTTATATTTACAGTTGTAAAGCAATTAAAAAAGATTGGGTTGTTGTATCAGATTTACAAGTTAGACATGTCAAAGCAATCGAGGCTCCTTGCAGTGGTTACAATTATATTTCAAATCAAACTGGAAACTACTGGGATAATTTATTTTGCGGCCGAAGCGCTTTGGAGTGGATGAATGACCCGCAGGCTAAAAAAGCTGGTCTAGGATATCATAACCACCCAAACGCTCCACTGCATTCGCGAATGCAACATGATCTAAATGCTTATAATGATGATAACACAGCCAAATATCCAGAACTTTTAAAAGAAATATTATTAAAATATTTTTTCTTAACCAACAAAGAACTTAATTACGAACAAATAAAGTTTGTTTTGGTATGAATGTTATATTAGCAAATGGCAGGGGTCAACTAGGTAGCTTATTGAGTAATAAATTAATAGATGTAATTTGTGAATGTAAAACTCACATATATCATACATGGAATATTGACGATAAGTCTAAAAATATTCAAAAATTAGAATATAAAAAATTTAAAAATTTTGTTGATAAAAACAAAAATGATAAAATAATATTTATCTCAACAAAATCTGAAAAAAGTTCATGGTATGTTATGTATAAACATCTAGCTGAATCGTATTTAATTCAAAATTGCAAAAATTGTTTAGTGTTGAGGTTTCCAACAATAGTAGGCACAAAAGGAACTTTACAGTTATTAAAATATAAAAAAATAAAACCATATGGTATAATGGAATTAATGTTGCTAAATGATGTTTGCAAAAATATTATTAAAAGCCTTGAGTATGATGGATATTCAAAAATACTTTCGTTTCAAGGACAAAAAATTTCTGCTGAATTAGTTTTTGAAATGTTAAAATTATGAACAAAATTATTTTTACAAATGGGTGCTTTGATGTCCTACACCGCGGCCATATAGAATTACTTAAATATTGCAAAACATTAGGTGATGTTGTTTATGTTGGCTTAAATAGCGATGATAGTGTAAAAAAACTCAAAGGTGCGAACAGGCCTTACAATTCTGAGAATGATAGAAAATTTCTGTTAGAATCAATTAAATTTGTTGATGAAGTACATATATTTAGTGAAGATACACCGTATGAACTAATTAAAAAAATTAAACCTGATTTTATTGTTAAAGGCGGAGATTACAAAACTGAAGAAGTTGTTGGAAGTGATATATGCGACATAAAAATTTTTAATTTTGTTGATGGATACTCAACAACTTCAACATTGGAAAAAATATTATGACATATGTATTTGATATTGACGGCACTATATGCACTAAAACAGAGGGAGATTATTCAAAAGCAAAACCAATTCAAGATAGAATTAATTTTGTAAACAATTTGTATAAAAATGGACACAGGATAATTTTTCAAACTGCACGAGGAATGGGCCGTTCAAATAATTCTTACAGCTATGCTCATGAAGCATTTTACGAACTAACTTACCAACAACTAAAAAATTGGAATGTCAATTTTCATGAACTGTTTTTAGGGAAACCTGCAGGGGACATATATATTGATGATAAGGGGATTAAAGATGAAGACTTCTTTAGAAATGAATTTTGTGCCTAAAGGTTGGGGCTTTGAAAAATGGATTGTTAATAACAGTGAATATTGTGGAAAATTACTTTATTTTGTAAAAGGTAAAAGATGCTCTTGGCATTATCATATTTTAAAAGATGAGGTATTTTATATACAGTCTGGAAAAATAATTGTAAAGTATTCGGAATCTGATAATTTAGATTCTGCAGAAGAAGTAGTATTACAGCAGGGAGACAATTTTCATGTTCATCGTGGGCTGCGACATCAAATGATAGCATTGCAGGACACAGAATTATTTGAATTTTCAACCCCGCACTTTGATGAAGATAGTTATCGTTTAGTAAAGGGAGATTAATGAACACTAACATTGGAATAGTCGGGCAAGGCTTTGTAGGCACTGCTGTTAAAGAAGGCTTAAGTAAACACTTTAACATTCAAACGTATGACCGTGACTTAGGTAAGTCAACATGTAATACTCTAGATGATTTAGTATTAAAAACAGATGTCATATTTGTATGTTTACCCACTCCCATGTTAAAAAATGGCGAGTGCGATACTACAATAGTTAAGAATACAGTAAAGCAAATAAATGCTACGGGTTACAATAAGATAGTAATAATTAAATCAACAGTGCCCCCAGGTACAACAGAAAAATTAAATAAAGAGTGTGATTGTATTAGTGTTGTTTTTAGTCCTGAGTTTTTAACAGAGGCAAATTTTATTGATGATTTTAAAAATCAAAGCAGGATCATCGTTGGTGGTGTTAGACCTGCCTCAACTAAGGTTAAAAATATTTTCAGAAAAGCTTTTCCAAAAACGCCTATCATTAAAACTAGCTCAACTGTTGCAGAATGTATAAAATATTTTACAAACACATTTCTTGCCACTAAAGTTAGTTTTGCTAATGAATTTAAGCAAATGTGCAATAGCATTGATGTAGATTATGATAAAGTTTTAGAGTATGCGTTGTATGATGAACGTATTGGAAGCACACATTTATCAGTACCTGGTCCTGACGGGAACCTAGGTTTTGGTGGTTCGTGTTTTCCAAAAGATGTAAATGCACTAATATCATATTGTAAAATGATGGGCTTAAATCCAACTGTTTTAGAATCAGTATGGGAAAAAAATTTAGAGGTGCGACCGTCTAAAGATTGGGAAGAGCTTGAAGGTCGCGCAGTTAACTATAATAAGGAGTAAAAATGAAATTTTCTAATCAAGCATTGGGGGCCGTCATGATGGCACTTCAAGAGTCATTGCTAAATCAAATTGATATTGTTCCAATCCTTCGTGGATTTGAACTTGAAAATGGAGACGATGGCATTATTGTAAAAAATCCACCGTCCGTAAGATTTACAGATAATAGTGAAATTACAAACAGTGATTTAGAAAACATGGTCAAGTAATGCCAAAGTATCGTTTTCAGTGTACTGTGTGCGAATGTATAGAAACAGTGTTTATTAGTATGTCTGAAACACTTGAGGATTGCACACAGTGTGGTTCAAAAACTTCAATGAATAAGTTGTTTGATAATTTTTTTTCTGAAGTAAAACATAACAAAGAACACAAAGTTGGAAACATTACAAAAGATTACATTGAAAAAAATCGTGAAATCTTAAATCAACAAATAAAAGAAGCACAGAGTAAAGAATATGAGCCGACTTGAAATAATTTTATCCGCAACTCTCACCTTATCAGTGTTACTAAATATGGGTCTTTTTGCATATGCAAAAAATGTAGTTAGTAAACTAATCAATATTTCTACTGAACTTTATGATTTAGGACTCATAATTGACAACTTTACAGTTCATCTTGAATCAGTTTATGAAATGGAAATGTTTTATGGTGACGAAACACTTAATGGGTTAATTGAGCATGCTCGCTCGTTTAATGAACAGATGGAAACTTTTAATTTTGTTTATCAATATGCTGAAGTAGAGGATGAAATACAAACACAAATGGAACAAACTGATGACAACACAACCTAAAAAAAGAAGAGGTAGGCGCCCAAAAAATAAAAATCATTATTTTACACAAGATCATGAAGACGCGATCATAGAATATTGTAAAATTACGTGCGTTAGAAAACGAACAGACTTATATGTTCGCTGGATTGAACCAGCGTTTAACGAAATGGTAGATAAAATTGTGTTTACATATAAGTTTACAAACCTGCCAAACATTGATTATTTGCGTGACGAATGTAAAATTTGGCTTATGACAATATTAGATAAGTATGACCCAAGTAAAGGTTCAAAAGCTTTTTCTTACTTTTCAGTAATTACAAAAAATTGGTTTATTCACAAGGTAAAGAGACAACAAAAAAGAAACCAGAGAGAAGTTGATTTTGATAATATATCTAAAAATTACGAAGAAGAATTTTTATCTACTAATGAATCTTATGTAAGTAACAGGGTTGAAGAAGAATTTTGGAAATTATTTTATGAGGAATTAAAATCGTGGGATTCATCCCAAATGAAAGATAATGATTTGAAAGTATATCAAGCAATTATAATACTTTTTGAATCAAAAGAAGATATTGAGATATTTAACAAAAAAGCTATTTATCTTTACTTAAGAGAAATAACGGGCTTAAACACTAAGCAGATTGTTAACTCATTAAAAAAGTTTAGAAAAAAATATTATTGTTTCAAGACTGATTGGGAGGCTGGTACTTTATGAGCAACAACACACTTGATGACTTAGTGCAAGAAGCTTTGGGTAATATTAGAAATGATAGAAAAATTGCTAGAGAATTTTTAAATGAAGTCGCTAATCAGATTGCGCGCGAACCTGAACAAAATAAATATCTTAGCCCAGTAGCTGCCAAACATATTGAAACATTACAACGTTCAAATGAACAATTGGTCAAAATAATTTCTTTAAAACAAAAAGATCAGGGAGCTTCACTTGAGCTTAGCGACAAAGACAAAGAAGAACTTTTTGATTTAATTCAAAAAGACGACGCTTAACAATTTTTTAGTATAGTCTAATTATCTTAGGTTAACATAGGTATACAATGTCTTCAGCTGAATATGATAAAACTCCATTTTTAGATTTAACCAACCCTGTTGAATATGATGATTATAATGCATATATGATTGATATTATGACAAGAGTTGACACATATAAAAACTTAAACGCGTTATCAGTGAAAGTTGTTTCGCCACCAATTCCTATTATAAATGGTATTCAACCAAATGTTCCAGGTGATTTAAAAAACAATCCGTTTGGGCAAATTCAAACTCAAATTATGTTTCGTGGAAGGATACAGGGCGATAATTTTATCTCGGCTCACCAGCTTTTAGAAGATCCATGTAATCCAACAAAATTTATTGGTAATGATGAAGCTTTGTCACAGGTTATCAATGCTCATATGTTGTGTATATCTAAAGTTGATAGTTTTTCAGCAATGCCACGTATTGGTGACATTGTTACAGCAAATGCTACAGTTGGTCAGGCCGGCCCAATAGATGTTCAATTTTGTTATTTTGACAGCATTGAACAGAAAATAAGCAACGAAGCGGTCGCAGCTAGTGCTGTAACAGATCAATGTCTTAGTGCTAAAGCAATTTTTAATGCTACAGGTAGCCTCCCTGGTCAGGGATTGACATATACACCTGATCCTGCAAAGTCTCCGTTTTTACTTAACGCGGGCAAAGAAAATGAAAAGAATTGGGATTCAATTGAGTTACACTCAACAGTTACACAGAATGCGGCCGATGCAATAGTTGCACTTCGTAATAGAGGACTAAGCTATCATTATTTAGTTGAAAAAGATGGCTCTGTAATAAACACAGTAGATACAAAGTTTAAAGCTTGGCACGGGGCTGTTAAAGGCGGAATTGGTCCACCATCTAATACAATATCAATTGGCATTAGCTTAGTTAATTTAGCCTATACAGCATCTCAATTTGCAGGTAAAACCGTAGTTTTTTCTAGTGGAAAACAATTATTAGACGAATTTCCAAGTCTTCCCCGTCCGTTAAAAACTCCACCAATTGAAGAATGGAAAAGCTATGACTCTAATGTAACAAAAAAATGGGAGCCAATTCCGCAGGCTCAGATTCAAGGATTGATAACAATTGTAAAACAATTAGTAGCAGCATATCCTAATATTAAAACTTATTATTGTCATGAAGATAACCGAGCAGCTGGCAAAGAAGATCCTGGACCAGCGTTTGATATTTATCGCGATAATTTTGAAAAACAAACTGGGCTAAAACAAGATCCGAGATTTCCTAGATCTGTGAAAAATAGAAGTTTACCACTTATTTCAAGCCCCCCTGCTAAAACAACAACGTAAAAAATATGTCAAAGAAAAAATTAACAGATGAAGAATATTTAAAATTCTTAAATGATGAACTATCAAGATTAAATGCTGACAATCCAAGCGCTTTTGAGCCGGGAGAAGCTTGGCCTGAAGTTTATGGTTCAAATCCAGATCCCTCTGGAATTGTAGAGGAAATAAAAAATTTAGTAAACAAACCAACTGACTTAAGCCAAGAACGACGTAGAAACACACAGAACGTTTCTGGTTTTGGTCGTGCTATTTCACCATCAACAGATGGCCCCCGCGGCCCACTTAAGCTTAATCCAGATGGTCAAGGAACGTTTCAAAGTGAGCCAACAGCCCCTACCATTAATTTTGTTTCAGCACCAGGCGAGAAAAAACTTGTATCAAAAAATAAAAATGCCGCCATTATTTTAGGATTTGACAGACCAAGTACATTATCAAGTGGTTTAGGTGGTAAAGGTGCGTCAAACGCAAACACAATTGATATTGTTGTTGGTAGAATGTCTTGTAAGCAAGAACAGCTGTCTAAAAATCAAATTAAAGCAGTTGATCCAAATTTTTTCTGTGACGCCTCTAGAATTTATGTTAGCCAATTAACTGATGTTGATTTAAACTTTGGAATTGTTGCCGGTGTTGCCGGCCGCGGCGATGCTATGATGGGCAAAAAACCAGCTTCTCGTGCAGCTATTGGTTTAAAATCTGATAAAATTAGAATTTTTGGTAGCGAAGGTATAAAAATTGTTACTGGTCGTTCTTATGCTGCTGGACAAGAAGAAAAAAATTCATTGGGCGGAAAAATTCCAAGAGCCTCACCTATTGAGTTAATTGCTGGAAATGTAGATGGCACTAGAAAAGTTTGGGGCGGTCTATTTAACAGGCCGCAACACATTCAATTATTACAGGGTGTTCCGTACGGTGAAAATATAACAGATTGTTTGTTAGAAATGCAAGAATCAATTGACTTATTAACTGGCTGTGTGCAAAGACAACACCAATTATTGCAGTCTCTTAATAAAGTTGTGGCAATTACCGCATTTGAACCATGGCGAGCAACTGTTACTCCAATAGTCGCTATGTTACAAGCATGGTGGGTAGGTAATGCGCTTCACCATCTAAGAGTTAATTCAAAACTAATTAATATAGGGTATTTGACACCCGCTGGCGCAAAATATATTGTAAGTCAAAATGTATTTACAACTTAGGAACTATAATGGCTGAATCAATTTTTTTAAAATATCAAGACAAAAATAAAGACGGGTTAATTGATGCGTGTGACGATTTTGTACAAACAATTCCAACGTTTAAATGTCCACCGTGCACTAGAAATCCAGCTGCTGTAACCCCAAACTGGAGAAAAAAAGATAATTTAGAACCTTGGCTAAATGAAAAATATTGCTTGATGCAGTGTACCATTACAACCAGGGAAACCTCACTTTTGCCTCCGCCGATCGGTGAATTTTCTGATTTAACTGTAGAAGAATATCGTCTTGTGCTATTTGATACTTATGCAAATGATGCTATGGTATCTTTGCTTGATAATTTTAACAAATTGGTAAGTCAAGAAAACATTCAAATTTTACTGGACGCAGTTGATTATTCAAAATATGATCTAGACCCAAGACCTTTCTCTAACGTAAAATTGTTGTATTCGGTCCCTGTAGATGTTTTTGCTTTAGTCCCAGACATGACTGAAGATGATCAAGAAGAAGAATCAACTGATACAAGCCCAATAGTTGTTAAATATAATACAAATACTATATTTCCTAAACTAATGAAGCTAAGAAAGGCTATGAATCTTTACGGAAGATATTACCGTGTTTTTACTGGCATTGAAGGTGGCAATTTATATTTTGACGATGGCACTGTATTCACACACAACAAATTTGACAGATATGGTGACGCAGGCTTTTTTGTAGGCTCTTCAAGAACCGCAGATGTTTTAAAAGATTTAGATAACTTTTTAAATGATAGAGGATATAATTTATATTTAGCCGGCATCGGTGATTTTAAATATTTGTTTGATAATAACAATGTTACTAAGTTTGAAATGAGCTTTAGTCATGATTATAAACTTAATAAGCTTACAATTTATACAGTAGGCTGCGGAGAAAAACCAATTGTCTTTAGTGGCTCAAGACTAAATTCTCTTAATTCAAAAACAGCCTATAAAGATCCCACAGCCTTAGCATATTTTGCCAAACTAGATGAAATTGACTCTTTTTTAAGCGCTAGAGTAGAAAGACCGTGGCTTGAGTTTGTAGAAAAGTTTACGTATCCAAAAGTTTCAACAGCAGAAAAATATCCAACACCTCAACTTGATGGTAGCAATACTAAACATGCTTTAAGCTGTGTAGGTGATGCGCTTCTTGAAGAGGGCAAACAATTAGGACAAGACATAATTGATGACATTTTTAGTATTGGTGACGCTATCGCTTATCAATTTCACAAAAATGTTTGTAAGCGTTCTCAAGGGGCAATTAATACTGAACTTGAACAATTGGGTATTATACACAAGACTACTAAAAATGGTAAAAGACGTGTAAAGTTTAATGAACTAAAAGACCCAAAAACTGGTGAGACTAAATCAATTGCCGCAATGGCCACCTCACAAGCATTTGAGCAATTAGAAGATAGCGATCAGGTTTTTATTCAGATGTGCGCAACATTATTAGGTTCTTCATTACCGTTAGGAACATCAACAGATGAAATAATGAGAACCCTTTATCGCGATGGGTTAGGCAGATTAAAATTGTGTGGTTTGCTAGATCTAATGATGGATGCAATTCAATGTTTATTCAAGGGGTTATCACTTGAACAAGCACTCAAAGTTGCTTTACAGTCTGCATTAAAAGCATTGCCATTAAACAACTGGGGCGATTTATTCATTGGTCTTCCCGCTAACAAGCAACGAGAACTGGACGCCCTTGTTAAGAAAAAAATGTCGGAGCCTCCAGCCCCATCAGATAGAAGACTTGATGATGTTGAAAGAGCTGATGATAATTTAAGATTATTTGGTAAAATTGAAATTAAAAAACCTTGGGAAGATGAAAAACTTTTAGAAAGAGAGCAAGCAAATAAAAGTTATGGTAACTATGATAATGAAGTTAGGCAAATTTCATTAAGCGATCCATATGCACAAAGAAATAATCGTACACTGATACAGAAATTAGATGATGCAAGAAGTTCGCAGTCTAATACAGAAAACTTTGGCATAAATCCAGATTCAGTTATGGATGCATACATAATTGCGCTTATTGAAGTTTATTCCAATGATTTGTTATCTTTAGTAGACGAATTAAACAAATACCCCGGTGCAGAAATTATTGCTAAAATTATTGCTATATTTGATTGTCCGGCGCCACCAACATTTGATCCAAATTTTGCAGATTTTTTGAATAGTGTTGATTTGCCATTTTGTAGAAATATTCAAGAAATTCAATTACCTATGTTGCAAAATCCATTTGGTTGGGTTCCATCTTTAGCTGACATATTAAATGAGATATACAATGCAATTATAATTGCAATACAACAAGTGTTGCTAAAAATATTATTTAGAATTTTAATTAAGGTTTGTGAGTTGCTGGGTGATGCTATCTGCAAAGCTCTTGGCACTGTTGGTGATGTGGTTGCATCCTTGCCTGATTTGTTATCTGGTAGAGACACTTTTGGAAATATAATTAGAGAATCAATCTGCGGCCCAGATGCATCAGATGAACAAGTTGATGCAACAATTGCTGAAATGTTTGAGAAATTCGGTGTTGGCGGCGCCGCGCTATCTGATAGAGAAAAGATAAGACAATTTTGTGAAGATCTTGCAAACTCAACGAGCCGTCGTGAAATGTTTGAGGCTGCCGATGGAAACGCGTCACAAGCTTTTAATGACACAGCAATGAATATACTTGTGAATCAATACCCAGAATTTTTAGATGCTTTTCCTACCAAGCAAGACATTGCTGATTTATTTAGCAATATTGGCAAGCTTATGCCAGCGCCCGTTAGAGACTCAATGAGAGATTTTCTTAATAACATACCAGAAAACGATTTGTTTCCAGCAAATCCATCTCTTTGTGCAACACCAGAGGATCTTGATCGTTGGTTAGATAGGAGGTGCTTATTACTTGAAGGGAAGTGTACACCGGAAGATTGTGAAACTATGTTTGACCAATTACAGTCTGATTTATTAGAAGATTTAGAAGAATTAACTGATTTATCGCAAAGCGGCATCGGAGCCGCAGTAGCCGCGGCACTACCACCAATTGTTTCAACACCGGGCTGTGATGACGGTATTGTGCCATTTGAAAACGAAATTGATAGCAAACTAACAAACAATTTAATAGGTGGGCAACTGGAACAATTACAAATTGCATATTCTAAGGATATGCTTGGCAATGGTGGCTTATTCGCAGGTAATGACGATTGGGGACTCATTAACATGATTCTTTCCGATACCCATGGTCGTGCTCTTAGTACCCACAGGCGCCTTTCGGCAAATAAAGAACGGTATGTTGATTATGCAACTAAAGGTTATTCATCAGATCTTGGAAGTCTTTTTGGCCTCGACGGTGATCAAAACTATGACGGAGTTGATATTGAAAGACAATTTGGTCAGTTTCCTGCGTATGTTGGCGAGCATTTACGA
>MDTD01054843.1_pt1 | contig 34852 bp, 54 predicted proteins | sample 811221 | NCBI WGS metagenome assembly MDTD01 (sample SAMN05326646, study PRJNA326480) | marine metagenome | isolation source: seawater | place: Pacific Ocean: South West | collected 2011
GGGGCTGAACTTCCTAAAAAATCTAAGAATGGCAAAGAAGTTTCTATGACATTCGAAGTACCTGGCATCTATTACTACTGGTGCACACCACATAAAGGCATGGGCATGATTGGTCTTGTTGTAGTTGGTAATGATGTATCAAACAAAGATGCAATTGCTAAAGCAAAAGCAATGGGTAAATCGAAAAAGAAACTGAAAGCACTTTTAGGTGAACTGTAATGTGGCCTTATACTGAAGAAGAAAACGACGCCATTTCTGGACGATAAATAAAGGGAAGGCGGGTGACCGCCTTTCTTTCTCTCAAACTGGAGTTATATAATGAACATCAAAATTGTCCGCCTCACTACAGGCGAAGAACTTATCTGCGATGCAAAAGTAAATAGCACAGATCAAGTTATCCTTAAAGACGTAGCAATCCTTATTCCTACACAGCAAAATCAACTTGGCCTTGCACCGTTTATGGCATATAGCGATGCAAAGGATGGGTTTCATACGACCATGAACTCGATCATGTTTATTGTTGAGCCACAGGCTGAATTGAAAAATCAATACCAAAAAATGTTTAGCAAAATTATTACACCTGCGTCAAATATTATTGCATAAAGTGGTTTACAAACCTCACAAAATTTGGTATAATAGTATTCGTAATGGAGGTAAAAGCTTTGCAATTCTACACATGTGTCAATCGTTGGGGTAACAAGCTCCTATATCGCGGCTATGATAATGGCCGCCCTGTCGCATATGAAGTTCCATTTGAGCCCACAATTTATCAGGCTGTCAACTGGAAAACAGAAATCATTGGAATGGACGGTAGGTTTGTAGAACCTAAATCATTCCAAACAATGCGTGATTGTACAGACCACATCAAAATGTACACCGGTGTCGGTGGCAAAAAGATGTATGGCAACAAAAACTATATCAATCAATTCTTGACTGAAAAGTTTCCAAATGATATCGAGTTCGATCGTGACTCTATTAACGTTACGTCAATCGATATTGAGGTTGCTTCTGATGATGGCTTCCCTGAGCCAGACGAAGCAGCACATCCAATTATCTCAATCACAATGAAAAACAATATCGACAACACGTTCTATGTGTGGGGTCTTGGCGACTATAACGTCGAGTCCAGTTACATGAAAGAACACCGTGTTGTCTATAAGAAGTGTGATACCGAAGTACAACTACTCAGTGCTTTCCTTGTGCATTGGAACAAGCATTCGCCTGATGTTGTAACAGGTTGGAATACCGAATACTTTGATATTCCTTACATTGTACATCGTATCGCAAATGTTATGGGTAGCGGCCAAGAAAATCTGCTTTCGCCTTGGAAGAAAATCAACCAACGTAAGCGTAACTTCAAAGGCATGGAAAGAACTACCTATGAAATCTTTGGAATGGCTTCGCTTGATTATATGACGCTATTCAAAAAGTTTGGTTACTCTTATGGTCCACAGGAATCATACTCACTCAACAACATCGCTAACGTGGTGCTTGGTGAAAAGAAACTTTCCTATGAAGAACATAGTAACCTACACACCCTCTACTTAAATGATCACCAAAAGTTCATTGACTATAATATTCGTGATGTTGAACTTGTTGATCGTATCGAAGATAAGATGGGTTTGATTACGTTGGTTATGACTATTGCGTACAAAGCCGGTATCAATTATAATGATACGCTTGGTACTACGTCAATGTGGGATACTATCATTTATCGTAGGCTGATGGGTAACCGTGTCAAGGTTATCCCTCCTATTGATCAAATTGAAGGTGATCCTACATTTGAACCAAACAAGAACTATCATAAGAAGCATGACACAAAGACACCGAATGCGCAGGGTTCTACTGCAGAATCCACATCAAAATCTTCTGGTTTTGCCGGTGGCTATGTAAAAGATCCTCAGGTTGGATTGCATGATTGGGTATGTTCTTTTGATTTGAACTCGCTTTATCCTAATATCATTGTCCAATGGAATATGTCGCCTGAAACAATCTTGCCTGAAAGAACTGGTGGTGTACATCCGGACGCAATCTTGGAAGGACGTGTTCGCAATGCCGATACTCATTCTCTTGCTGGTAATGGTGTTCACTTTAGCAATGATCGCCGTGGAATCATTCCATCTATTATCGTAGACTACTATGCCGAACGTGCTGAAATCAAGAAGAAAATGCTTGAGGCAAAGCAGGCCATTGAACGTGCAGATAAGGGTGATAAACAAAATATCTATCGCCTTGAACGTGAAATCAATCGCCTTGAAAATCAGCAGATGGCTATTAAAATTATGATGAACAGCCTTTATGGTGCACTCGGTAACAAGTACTTTAAGTACTTTGATCTTCGTATGGCCGAGGCTGTAACTCTTACTGGCCAAACATGTATTCGCTGGGCTGAAGAAACAGTGAATGCAAAACTCAACAGTGTGCTTAAGACACAAGGCGAAGACTATGTTATCGCAATCGATACAGATTCGCTTTATGTTAACTTCGGACCGGTTGTAAAAGCAGTTGGTCAAACTGACATGACTAAAAACGTCAATGCTCTTGACTCATTTTGTAAAGATGTTATTGAACCAGTTATTGAAAAAGCCTATGCAGAATTGCATGAACTGCTTGGTAGCTATGACAATCGTATGGTCATGGCTCGTGAAGCAATCGCCGATGTTGGCATTTGGACTGCAAAGAAGCGGTACATTCTCAATGTGCATGACAATGAAGGTGTACGATATGCTGAACCAAAACTCAAAATCATGGGTATTGAAGCTATCAAGTCAAGTACGCCTGCCGAAGTACGTCAGGCCTTGAAAGAAATCTTCAAAGTAATTGTTACTGGTTCTGAAACAAAAACACAGGATGCAATTGCACAGTTCAAGACTTACTTCATGTCTCTTCCGCCTGAAGAGGTATCATTCCCTCGCAGTGTAAGTGACATTGACAAGTGGTCTCGTAAGCGTAGTGAAATCTATGCTAAGGGTACACCAATCCACGTACGTGGTGCTATCCTACACAATCATCACCTTTCGCAAATGGGGCTTGACAAAAAGTATTCCGCAATCAAAAGCGGTGACAAGATCAAGTTCTGCTATCTCAAGATGCCGAATCCTATTCGTGAAAACGTGATATCGTTTACCGATTATCTGCCTGAAGAATTACAACTTCATAAATATGTAGATAAGAAGGTTCAATTTGAAAAAACATTCCTTGATGTGATTACGCCTATCTTGGAATCAATTGGCTGGGAGGCTGAAGAGCGTGCAACGCTCGATGCATTTTTCGCATGACAGACACAACATTTATCTTTGACGTAGATGGTACCCTTACACCGAGTAGGGGGCAAATGGATCCTGAGTTTCAGGAGTTCTTTGTAAAATACTTAATGAGTAGGCATGACGTCTATCTCGTTACGGGATCGGATTATCCTAAAACAGTCGAGCAAGTAGGACAGTATATCTGTGAAAACGTAAAAGCTGTATTCAACTGTAGCGGTAATCATATCTGGAAGAACGGTGAGGTTACATATGAATCCGACTGGTCTCTTCCAGATCATATGATTGGGTGGCTTGAGGTTGAGCTTAATAACTCTACCTTCCCTCTTCGTACAGGAAAACATTTCGAGCAACGTATTGGATTGTTCAACTTTTCAATAGTTGGAAGAAACGCTCATCTTGCTGAACGTAAGATGTACAAAGACTTTGATAAGTCCTTTGAAGAACGAGAAACCATTGCTCGTTTCTTCAATGAAAACTTTATTACTGAAGGAGTAATTGCTCAAGTGGCAGGTGAAACAGGCCTTGATATCATGCCAGTAGGTTGTATGAAAGACCAAGTCCTTGAATACTTACCAGAAAAGAACATTACGTTCTTCGGTGATAAGATGCAAGAAGGTGGTAATGACTATCCATTGAAGAAAGCAATTGAAGCAGAAGTTCAAAACGGTGCTGCAATTGAAGTTCAAAACTGGAAAGATACTTACGAAATATTGCAAATAATGGTTTACAATTCGTGAAAAATGGAGTATAATAATAAAATGAAAGATTGGGTACAAGATATTAATGATATGCATGCTAAGTTTGGTGTCCATAAATGGATGCAGGCTGAAGTGCAATCAGATAACGATTGGTCTAGACTTGGCAAGTTTCTTGAGTTTAGATTGAAGTTTCTCCAGGAAGAACTGGATGAAACACGTGCAGCAGCACTTATTGATAAAGATCCTGAAGAAATCGTTGACGGTTTGATTGATCTTTGTGTTGTTGCAATCGGTACTTTGGATGCCTTCGGTGTTGATGCTCATAAAGCATGGGATGCTGTACACAAGGCGAACATGGCCAAAGAGCCAGGAGTGAAAGAGTCGCGTCCAAACCCACTTGGTCTGCCAGATCTGGTAAAGCCTGAGGGTTGGGAAGGTCCGTCTCATAAAGATAATCATGGAACTTTACGTAACGCACTTTAAAAATATATATGATAACGACACGTCAAACGTCACTCGATTTGAAGACTTCGATACGTTTGAACGTGCGTTATATGGAATATCTGAAATGCAGCGGAAGGATAAACAAGCCGCTACATTGATTTCACCAGCCGTGTACCGAGAAGGTACTACACGGTCAAACGCAAATGTTGTCAAGTGGTCACGATGGTGTGCAGTCGACGTTGATGACTATCAGGTACAAGGAGACCTCAAAGATGATTTACTTAGCAGCTTTGCTCACTACAATTTTGTTTGCTATTCTACGGCCAGTTCCACGACTGATCAACCAAAGTTCAGACTTGTCTTCCCACTTAGAGACGAGGTTATCAGTGGAGACATCCCAAGATTCTGGCACGCCCTCAACAACGAGTTGGGTGCCCTTGCCGATCGACAGACTAAAGACTTATCGCGCATGTATTATGTCCCAGGGCGGTACGATAATTCTTTTAGCTTCATATTCTCTAATCGTGACGGGTCTACTATTGACCCTAGTGCTTTAATCGCAAAGCATCCTATGATTGAGTCTAAAGGTAAGTCGTTCTTTGAACGGCTACCTTCTGCTATTCAAGAACAGATTGTTGAGCATCGTAAAGCTCAAGCTGAAAACCAAGATATCACATGGACGTCTTTCCGCGATTGTCCATTTGTCAACCAAACACTCGTAAGTGAGTACATGACTATCAGCGGAACAGGCTGGTATCATACCATGTATCGTCTTATGGTGTCCATCGCTGCATCTGCAGTAAGAATGGAATACCCAATCACACCTAAAGAAATCGCTGATCTTTGTAAAGATCTCGATTCGCAAACGGGTGGTTGGTATGATAACCGTCCTCTTGAAAAAGAGGCAGAACGTGCAATTGAATTTGTTTACAGGAGTGCATAATGCAAGAGTTGCATAAACATTGGAGCCACGATGGTGGACGAGAAGCTAAGATTTATTGGGTAGATGACAGCAGCGCTAAATACACTTACCAGTGTTTTATTGTTGAGTTCTTTGAAAACGGCGAGTTGAAAGAAGCTCGTGAAATGATTACAAAGAATGATGATGGCACATACGTTGTCCATAGTGAATCATATGCAGAATCAGCTGCAGAGAACTGGTGTTTAGGATATATCCCATGAGTGAAGTGGGTTATGAAGCATACGTTTATCGTTGGACACACAAGATAACCAACAAAAAATATATTGGGTATCATAAAGGTTCGATTCTTGACCCTTATGACACCTCGGCTACTTGCCAAGAAATGATTGACGCCTTCGGAGAAGGAAATCTTGAAATTGAAATCGTAGCAGAAGGTACGGTTGAAGATATGATTGCATTGGAGAGAGATATGCTACTTGAAGTAGATGCACGAAATAATGATGAATATTACAATAAGTCAAACGGCGGTGGCGCTGCTTTGAAAAACTATATTAAGCCTAGCCTAGATACACTGCAAGAAAGTATTGTGTCTCGAAGTTTTGAAGTTCAAACAATTAAAAAAGAAGAAATCGCGACTTACGATAAGTTTCAAGTTCGATTTAACGAGATCGATACAAAGCATGTTAAAATTCTTCGTGATAAAATCGATGATAAGAACGGTGACACTAGCGGCTTTGTGCCTATCAATGTTTTACAGGACTACAATGGTAAAGGTCAGCATCTTGTTCTTGATGGAAATCACAGAATCGTAGCCGCTATGAATTCACTTCGGTGCAGGTATCTACCTGTTCAGTTTATTCCTAAATCCGTATACAAAGAGTTCAAAACTATAGAGTTAAAAGCTCTGGCTAATCGTCTTAATCCTCAACCAGATAAGCCAGCAAAATCAGGAAATAAATATGATGCTGTAAAATTCTTGCTTGAAAGATATGACGGAGGCAATGGCCTGTCTATAATGTCAGACCAAAACCTTGTTGAAATGCATCATTACTGGGGCTGGTCGAAAAGAGATGCAGTTGCAGCGCAAAAACAAGCTATGAAGATTGTAGAAAATCAATCTGCTATTCCTGCCGGCGCAGTATGGATCAACTGGCCTGTTTCACGAAAGAAACAACTTGATGCTATTGTTGAGCAATATAGGGATAGTGATACAATTGCTATTCATGCATCATCTGGCGGTTTTCGCTTAGATCGTCTTCTTGCTATTTCATGTGACTTTCCTAAGAAAACGAAAGCTGTAGTTGTTATTAGTCATCCGAACCCTTCTGCAAAAAAGAATTGGGAACGTGACCATCTTCCTGCTCATGAAAAGACTATTAAAACTCGAGTAAATATGAAAGTAGAATTTGTTGATCTCCCAACAATTGACTACAATGCCGGTTTACAAGACTCAGAAGACGTGGAGTAATGCCATGAGAGTAGGTATTACTGCAAGCACATTTGATTTACTTCACGCAGGCCACGTGGAAATGTTACGTGAAGCTCGTGGTGAATGTGACTATTTAATCTGCGCTTTGCAGATTGATCCAAGTGTAGACAGGAAAGAAAAGAATCCACCTATTCAGACAATCGTGGAAAGATATACACAGCTTGAAGCTGTAAAGTATGTAGATGAGATTATTCCTTATTTACATGAAAGTGACCTCGAAGACATTCTTCAGATGAGACAAATCAACGTTCGTATTCTTGGCGAAGAATATCGTGAAAAAGAGTTTACAGGTCGTGACATCTGTAAGCAACGTGACATTGATCTTTACTTCAACAAGAGAGATCACCGCTTTAGTTCAAGCGATTTAAGAAAGAGAGTTTGTGAAAAAAATGGTTTACAAATCAGCTGAATTTTGGTATAATATACAAAATGGAGGAAAGAATATGCGAACAGTAGATGAACGCGAATCTGTAAAAGTCTTGCAAGAATGCATTGACTTGCAGATTAAGAAAGGCCAAGACTATCAAAGCTCCGAGTCAAACGTGGTGCAAGCTATGCATTATCGTCGTGGTGTAGATACAATCTATGACATCATGCACGGTAAAATGATGCGTGCTGCATCTCTTCTCGAATCTGGTCGTGAGCCTAACCACGAATCTCTTGAAGATACTTTCAAAGATTTGATTAATTATGCATCCTTTGCAGTATCATATATGCGTGGTACGATGGATGGACAAAACCCTGATCACGATATGTTTAACAGGCCAAAGAAATGAGATTATACAGCTGTAAAGATATCCGTGAGTTCTTTATTGGAGAATTAAATGATGAAGCATTCACAATGGACAGAACTGGACAAAAGACTATTGAGCTTATGCCTGCGTCCTTTATCGCCGACGAAGCGAGCATCTTCGGCACTGTCAATGAAGAGTATGTTAATGATGAGCTTGATTGGTATGACTCTATGTCTACTAACATTTTTGACATACGACCTGACGCAGAACCTCCAGCAGCTTGGAAGTATAGTGCAAATGAACATGGAGAAATTAACAGTAATTATGGAACGCTAATCTATAGCGATAAATATTACAGCCAGTTTCAACAAGTTCTTTGGGAACTGCTTAAAAACCAAGATGGTCGTAGAGCTACTATGGTCTACAATCGTCCAAGCATTTGGGTGGAGTACAATGAAAATGGTAAAAACGATTTCATATGCACTAATGCTGTTACTTATTACATACGCAATGGTGAGCTACAGTCCGTTGTTCAAATGCGCTCAAATGACGTCGTGTTTGGATACAAAAATGATTATGCTTGGCAGCGTCATGTAATGGACATGCTTTGTGATGCATATAATGATTTAACTGAAGGTGATAAGATTGAGCCAGGCTTTATGCACTGGCAGGTTCAAAACCTTCATGTTTATGAAAGGCACTTCCACCTTGTCAAGTAAATGGGAACAACGATATCTTCGACTAGCACACGAAATTGCAGGTTGGTCAAAAGACCCGTCAACTCAAGTTGGCGTTATTGCGGTTGCTGATGGTCGAGTTATCGCTCAAGGATACAATGGTTTGCCTAGGGGGATGAGAGATAGTTGGAATCGTCTCAGCAATCGTGCAGTGAAGTATAAATATATAGTGCATGCTGAGATGAATACTATCTTCAATGCTACATACCACGGTCAATCTCTTCAGGGATCTACGTTGTATGTTTATGGATTACCTGTTTGTAGTGACTGTGCTTTAGGAGTCATTCAAGTAGGAATCAAAAAAGTGGTCATGCCAGAACAAGAAGTTCCTGAAAAATGGCGTGACTCATGGGAACTGACAAAATCTATGTTTGATGAAGCAGGTGTTGAATACACCTTTATAGAGTATGATGGACAAGATCATTATAGTGGGATTAAACCCAGCTAAAGATAATTGGAAAAGCCCGAAGAAGGCCCAGACGATTCAACGTCTAGAGAGATGGTGCAATGAACTTGGCATCACATATCACTCTTTTATCAACTGCATAGATTCAGCCGGCGATTACAATCAGCTACAGGCTAATTACGATCAACTACGCCAATGTACGCAGGGCTATGATAAAGTAATTGCTCTCGGTAACTATGCAAGTATGTGTCTTAAAAAGATTAATGTTAAACATTTTAAGATGCCACACCCAAGCCCTCGAAACCGCAAGTTCAATGATCCTTCTTTTGAAAAAGGAGTCATTGAAGATTGCCGCAACTACTTGGAAAGCTAAAATGAAACATTTAATCACAGCAGCAGGCATGTTTTTACTGGCATCGTCAGCTGCGCAATCACAAGAACCTAACCTGGGATATTGGGCTAGTAAACCTATCCAGTGTACTACTGCAGCACAAATGGTCCCTATGATGAAAAAGTTTGGCGAAAATCCACTCATATATATGGATGGAAAGGTTAAGATGCCAGACGGTACTGAGTCTACAGTTAAGATTGTATTGGCTCAAAACAGTAAGACTCACACTTGGACTTTACTTGAGTTTACAGAATCTAAGCCTGGTGAAGAAACAGATCCAAATGAGCAAGTTTGTATTCTTGCATACGGCAAGGGTACGATTAACTTCAACTTACCTGAAGTTGGAACTCAAACCTAGGAGAAAAAATTGAAAACAATTATTGTATTAGGACGCGGCACTGAAGGCTGCGGCGTAACTCAGTGCGCCATTCAGATGCAGAAAGTAACTAATGCAACGATCTTGTCAGCTAATGATAAAAAATGGGGTCGTGCAAAGGGACTTGATATTCATCAACTTGAAAAATCTGTTGGCAAGGAATGGGAGGAGATGGCGAATATTGTTAATCAGCACGACCTCTGTATTGTATACTCCGTTCCTTCAAAAGGACATCCCGAAGATTGTCAAGAAAACTTTTTAAAGTTGCTTGACGCAATCAAAATCAAAAAAGCATTTATCAATGTAGACCACAAAGCAGCATCCATTGCACGTAATGCAAACCTCAAAGAGGTATGTGAGAAGATGGATGTTATCATGACGCATAGTATGGAAAACGATTTCTGTAGATTTATGCGTAAAAATAAAATCACAGTTCCACTCAAGAAGATGGGACTTGGTTTTGACTATGATGGTCATAGAGCAAAATACTGGAAATCAATTCATGCACAGCAGCGAAGCATGGTACGTTGGATTGGACGTACTGCCATGTGGAAAGGTCCTGCCTTGATGATTGACTTTCATCAAGATGCTCTTATGGAATCCGAATTCATCACAGTCCTTGAAGGACTTGAAGCATCGATCCAGTATCCTCTTGTTCTCTATCGTGATAACAAGGAAAAGGAACCTAAGGATCGACGCATTGTTGAAAATTATTTCAGGCCAGAAAAGAAGCACGGCGAATTTGGCAAGTTCAAACCCGAAATGTATGGCACTGAAACTGTAGGAAAAGGCGCGTACCTTTATCCTCAATATATAAATGTAGATTGCATGAATAGACTCTCGCTATCTGCATTCGGTTCTGATCTTTATCACTTGAAGGCAGAAACTTATGGCAACAATATTGAAAACTGTCATGCCGAGATCGTAGCATCCGGTGCAGTTCCAATCTTCCATAAGCACTTTTGTGATAATGTGATTCATAGAGTTCAGGACAAACCCGTTACTCAATGTACCAATACCGGCACTATTGGTCTTGATTATACTAACTTTGAAGAGTGCCGTGACCTGATGGTCAAACTAAAGAATGATCCATCGATGAGAGATGATTGGAGAGAAATGGCCTTTGAATTTTGGAAGCAACACTCAGACGGTGAGATGGTTGTGAACGAAATCATTGAGTTAGCGACCTCTGATATTAACCAACCACAAGGACTCGAGGAGTTTTTCGCATGAAAATTTTAATTACTGGAATGGCCGGCATGATCGGCTTTCATTGTGCACTTAAATTGCACAGATCTGGACACGAAGTAGTGGGTATGGATAACTTCAACCCATACTACGATCCACAACTTAAAGAAGATAGGGCTGACATTTTAGCTCAATCTACGGGCGTCGTGGTAGAACACGGCGACCTAGTTGACTATGACTGGGATAAAAACCTAGAAGGAGTTGACGCAGTACTTCACCTTGCAGCATATGCAAACCCAAGACATTCACTTGAGTTTCCGCAGCATTACATCGACACCAACATTACCGGCACACAGCGTCTTATTGAGGCTACTCAACGTGCTGGTACGCCGAAGGTTGTGTATGCTTCAAGCTCATGTGTAATGCATGGTCAGCCACTTCCATGGAATGAACATGATCGTCCTGGCCACCAGAATAATCCGTATGGCTGGTCAAAGCGTGCAAACGAATGTCAGTTTATGCATAGTACTCTTGACAATACTATTGGCCTTCGCTTCTTTACAGTGTATGGTCCATACGGTCGACCAGACATGGCACTGTTTAAGTTTGCAGATGGTATTGTTAAAGATGAACCCATTACACTTTATAACTACGGTGACATGAAACGTGACTTTACCTATGTTGAAGATATTGTACAAGGTGTACAGATTGTACTTGAATCTGACATCCCTGGTCATGAGATCTTTAACATTGGCTATGGTGAACAAGTGCAGTTACTTGATTTTGTAGACTGTATTGAAAAAGAGTTTGGTCGGAAAGCTACGCGCAATCTAGAACCAAAGCATCCTGCCGATGTTCCTGAAACTTGGTCGGATACCACTAAACTCAAGAAGTATGGGTATAATCCTACAACCCCAATTGCAGACGGTGTTCATGAGTTCTGTAACTGGTACAAATCATATTATGGAGTTAACTAATGAAGAAATGGTGGGACAACACAGATAGCATCGAGCTCGTCCTCTTTGCAGCACTTGCGTCTTGCGTAGGATGGGGTGTCTATCAAGTTATCATTGCTCTCATTGGGAGATTTGCATAATGGAAGGTTTAAGACTTGGCATCGTAGGATGCGGATTTGTAGGAACTGCTGTTGACTATGGTTTTAGCCATCATGAAGTTGAAAAGTTTTTAGTAGATCCTAAGTATGGTACTGACATTAATGATCTGGCAAAGTTTGATCCAGATCTTGTTTTTGTATCAGTACCTACGCCTATGGGTGATGATGGTTCTATTGACAGTAGCATTGTAGAGTCAGTAGTAAATGAACTGTACTTAAAAACAAAAGCAATTATTGTTATTAAGTCGACAGTAACTCCTGACATCTTGACAAAGCTTGCAAAAACTCGAGCTCAGCGATTGATTTACAATCCTGAGTTTCTTACCGAAAGCAATGCAAACGAAGATTTCATTAATCCTAAGATGCATGTGTTTGGAGGTATCCCTGAACTTGGTCGATGGCTTGAAAGAATCTATGAGGACTTTACTATGTGTCGTCCTTGTCCGGTGTTCCACGTAACTATTGAGGAAGCAAGCCTAATTAAGTATGGCATTAATAGTTTCCTTGCATCAAAGGTTCTATGGTTTAATCAGTTCTATGATGTGGTCAATGGCCACGGCAACTACCATAGGATTATTTCTGCAATCGCAGCAGACCCAAGAATTGGAAACTCGCATACAGTAGTTCCAGGATTCGATGGCAAACGCGGATTTGGAGGAGCATGTTTTCCTAAAGATACTAAAGCACTTTTACACTATGCTCCTGAGTTCACCGTCCTTCAGAAGGTTATTGAAGAAAATAATAAATACAGAAACCAGTATGATAAAGACGAACGTGAATTGGAGCAGAATGTAAATTATGGTTAAGTATGCAAGTATTGTCCCGTTGATCGGCGGTGAAACGATCGCAATGCAAAATGTATTCGGGTCTCGGCCCGAATACATCCTATCATATGAAGGATTTCAAGATAATGATAAACACTTATTGGAGTATTATAAAAACGAAGTCCCCTACCATGTTATTCAAGGGGATTCAATACCTCAGGTTGAGTCTGTTGATGTTATTAACACTGTGTGCCCTTGTGCTGGCCTTAGTAGCCTTAGCACTACAAGTAGTTCTGATGCTGCTGCTAATGATTGGATGCGCACCAGTGCTCGTCATGTACTCGGTACTTTACGGCCCAAGGTCTTTTGGGGAGAAAATGCACCACGACTCGCTAGCAAAATGGGAGAACCAGTTGTCCAAGATCTTCGAGAAATCGCAAGAGAAAACGGATACAGTTTTAGCATTTTTAAAACAAAAAGCATCCTTCATGGACTTTCCCAGGTAAGAGATCGTACATTTTATTTTTTCTGGAAGGGCGAAAAAGTACCCGTTTTTGAATATATAAAAAGAGAACATAAAACGATTGAGGACACGATTCGTTCCGTGAAACGCGATCCAAGTGATCCAATGTCAGTCCTTACAAACGAAAATGTTCCGTCACAAGACCCATACTATCGCTACGTCCTTGAGGTGATTGAGGGCGGAATGTCTCACAATGAATTTCAGGACACAATCAAAAAGAGTGCAGATGTTAAACACTATATTGAGGATAGTGGATATACCTATGACGTAGTTGCACAATGGATGAGAAGCAATGGCTATGAAAAGCAGGCCATTCGCTGTGATGCTATGGCATCTAAACTGAAGTCAGGTGGAAACATCATGCGCAGAGGCGTAATCGTTCCAAAAGATTACATCGGTGCTTTTGTTGGTGCTTTCCCAACTATGCTTACACACCCTGACGAAGATCGATTCCTTACGATTCGTGAGTGCTTATCGATTATGGGATTACCTGAGGACTTTATCCTACAGGGAGGAAAGAAAAACATCAATCACATTTGTCAAAATGTGCCTGTTACCACAGCACAAGATATGGCGGAGCATGTCTTGAAGTTCTGTGAGGGAAGACTTGACAACCAGCTGATTGAAACCAAGTACATGGTTCAAGATAACAAAACACAGACAAAAGAGGTTGAAAGAATTAGTGTACAACTCGACCAGTTTATGGTATAATATACAATATAGTCATGAGGAGAATTGAATGTCAATTATGGACAAACTAAAGAAGAACTCGAAAGTGAAGGAGACTTCGGTACTCAGCGATTCACAGTTCTTCAGAGATAAAGATTACGTTACCACCGACGTGCCTATGATTAACGTAGCACTGTCCGGTGATACAGAAGGTGGACTTACATCAGGGCTTACTGTCCTAGCTGGTCCATCAAAGCACTTCAAAACTTCATTTGCATTGAAGATGGCAAGTGCATATATGAAGAAGCATGATGACGCTATCCTGCTTTTTTATGATAGTGAGTTTGGTTCACCACAATCATACTTCGAAACCTTTGGCATCGACGTAAGCCGTGTTTTGCATACACCAATTACCGATGTTGAAAAACTCAAGTTTGATCTTGTATCACAGCTTGAAGAAATCGATCGTGACGATAAAGTTATTATTGTTATTGACTCGATTGGTAACCTTGCTTCGAAGAAGGAATTGGAAGATGCGCTTAACGAGAAATCGGTTGCTGATATGTCACGTGCTAAAGCGCTTAAAGGCTTGTTCCGTATGGTTACGCCGTATCTTACAATGAAAAATATCCCGCTTCTTGCGGTAAACCATACTTACCAAGAAATCGGTCTGTTCCCGAAAGCTATTGTTTCTGGCGGCACCGGTATCTACTATAGTGCTGATAACATCTGGATCATTGGCCGTCAGCAAGACAAACAAGGGCAAGAAATCAAGGGTTATCATTTTGTTATTAATGTTGAGAAATCGAGGTTCGTACGTGAAAAATCAAAAATCCCTATCTCCGTTTCTTGGGAAGGTGGCATTCAACGCTGGTCAGGCCTGCTTGATGTTGCTATGGCTGGCCACTATGTTGCCAAACCCAGTGCTGGTTGGTATTGTCGAGTGGACCGTGAAACTGGCGAACTAATGGAAGGTAAAGTCCGTGAAAAGGATACGCTGACCGAAGAGTTCTGGAAGCCAATCTTCGAAGAAACAGACTTTAAAGAATACATCAAGTCAAGCTATCAAATTGGTTCAACTGCTCCAGTAGAATTGGAGGAAACCAATGATAACGATCACTGAGGAAGATTACAAGTTTGTAGAAAACGCCGACTTTAGTAATCACCATTGCGTAGAACTCCTATCCAGCATGTGGAAAGGTACAATCTACGTTTACGGTGAAGTAAAGGCAGTTGTTGAAAATACAGAAGAAGGTTTGGCTCGACTTGATTTTACATATCAGATCCTTGAGAATCCTACGGGTATGGATCTTGATAATAACCCTGCATTCGGCAATCACATTGGTGAGATCCTTCAGCATATTGTTGCTGATGCATTTGAATCAGGTAACTATAGGGTAGGTGATGAAGAAAAGACTAATTAATGATTGGGCAATTGAAGTCTACGACTTTGATATTACAAAAGCTACGTTAGAGCAAGCGCATGAAATTGCTTGTGATACTGTAAGCAACATGGTTGTAGTTATCAAAAAGCAAGATATGACGTCAAAGCAGGAAGAAGACTTTTGCTCAATGATTGGTCAGTGCCAACGAATTATAGATCCAACAAAGCCTCGTAGCGGTCAACGTACAGAGCATATGGCTGTGGATAACTATATTCTTCGTGTTACGGGTAAACCTAATGACAAAGGCGAAGAAGGTTTGTTTGGCCACACATCTGCACTTGACTGGCACGCAAACCAGGCAAGTAACTATGAAAGAAAACCTCTTATCTGGTTATACGGTGTTGAAGGAACAAAAGGGAGCAGAACTAGCTGGATCAATATGATTGAGGCTTACAACGATCTCGATGATGTTACAAAAGAAGAGCTGCAACACACTGAAATTACTTTAGGATACAAGTCTGGCTCATACAGCACTAGCAAATTCTTTCATGAACACCACGCATCTGATAGGCCATTTAAGCTGGTACATACAAATGATGCTGGTAAGACTGGTCTCTACTTCCCGTTTTTACAAATCTTTGGTATGAAAAGTCTTGATGAAGAAGCTTTTAATTATACTATGGAAAAGCTCAAAAGTCACGTCCTCAAAGATAAATATCGGTATGACCATGACTGGGACGACGGCGATATCGTTCTCAGTGAGCAGTGGTTAAGTATCCACAAGAGATGGCAATTTGAAGGTATGAAGCAGCGGGTGCTTCACCGTATCGCATTTGATTATAGCAAGGTAGATTATGAACATAGATATTCAAACAACAATTCTTCGTAGCCTTATTAGCGACGAAGATTATACTCGCAAAGTTATTCCATTTCTGAAAAAAGAATACTTCGAAAACAATCATCGTATTGTTTTTGACTGTGTGGTTGACTTTGTAAATCGATACAACAAGCTTCCAACTAAGGAAGCACTCTCCATTGAGTTGTCCAACGCTAACATTCATGACGGTCCAGGTGTAAGTGAAGTATTACACTCGGTCTTTACTGAAACCGAAGTGAATAGCGAATGGCTCATTGATGAAACCGAAAAGTGGTGCCAGGATCGCAGCATTTATCTTGCGATTATGGAATCCATTTCGATCATTGATGGAAAGCATAAAACTCTACAGAAAGATGCACTCCCATCTCTCCTATCAGACGCACTTGGTGTTTGCTTTGATAGTAACGTTGGTCACGACTATATTGACAACTCCGAACAACGTTATGAGTTTTATCATAAGAAGGAAGATCGTATTCCATTTGATCTTGAATACTTTAACAAGATTACAAAGGAAGGTCTTCCAAACAAGACATTGAACGTTGTCCTTGCCGGCACAGGTGTTGGTAAGTCATTGTTCATGTGTCACCATGCAGCGTCGGTTCTTACTCTCGGTAAGAATGTCCTGTATGTTACTATGGAAATGGCCGAGGAACGTATCGCTGAACGTATCGATGCAAACCTTATGAACCTTCCGATTGATCAACTTACTTCACTTTCCAAGACAATGTTTGATGACAAGATCACACGCATTGCTCAGAAGAATGTAGGTAAGTTGATCATCAAGGAATATCCTACAGGTGCTGCTCACTCCGGTCACTTCCGTGCACTGCTCAACGAGCTCAAGCTCAAGCGTGATTTTACGCCTGACATCATCTTTATTGATTACCTTAACATTTGTGCAAGCTCTCGTATGAAAGGGCTTGGTGGTTCTATCAACACCTACTCATATGTTAAGGCAATCGCCGAGGAACTTCGTGGCCTTGCAGTTGAATTTGACTTGCCAATCGTTACGGCTACTCAAACAACTCGTTCTGGTTATAGCAACTCAGATGTTGGCCTCGAAGATACGTCAGAATCGTTTGGCTTGCCAGCTACAGCCGATTTGATGTTTGCTTTGGTATCCACCGAGGATCTCGAAAAGCTTGGTCAAATCATGGTTAAACAGCTTAAGAACCGGTATAATGATCCAACAATGAACAAGCGTTTCATTATTGGTGTGGATCGAGCTCGTATGAAGCTATACGATGTGGAAGAAAACGCCCAAACATTGACTGACGATACACCAGTATTTGATAATACGCCTGCTGGAGAAGCTATCGTTACTCAAAAAAGGGACTTCTCAGACTTCCAATATTAAAAAAAATCAAAAAAAAACGTAAGTAGTTGATTTCAAAGGTAAACAAAATGCATTTTTTTGTTTACTTTTGTCTTTTTCTGTGGTATACTATATCTACAATAAAGTTAGATGGAGAGAATAATGACAGTTAAAGTTTTCCAAATTCGTGATCAAGAATCACTTTATCCTGCAGTATCGTTCACATACGGCATGGGTGATATTGGTTTCAAGCCACTGGATCATATTGAAAAATATGAGCATGTTGCTGACATTGCAGGCGATAGCCTGAATGAAGCATATGAATATGGCAACATTGGTCCAGAAACATTCATCAAGCGTCATAAAGATATGCACTCAATTTCAGTCGGTGACATTCTTGTTAAAGACAATGGTGAAACTTTTGTAGTAGCACGGTCTGGTTTTGATCAGATTGATTCACAGTTCATGCTTTCAGTTGAGGAGGTAGCATAATGATTAGGTTTTGTATCGGATTTTTTCTCGTAATGCTGGCATCTGGTGTAACTGATGACCAGCCACTTTGGATGATTCCAGCAATTGGATTTCCTGGATTGCTCTTGATGTTTTGGGCAATCCCTGCACTTAATAGAATGGAGGACTAAATGCCACTTTGTGTACCATATAATCGTACTGCCCGTTATGGCAGCTCATTCATCGGCACATTCTACTATGATGATGCCGACGATATGAACCAATTGGAAAACGTTCGTAAGATGGTTTCCAATATGAATAAAGACTTGAAAGTCGCTGGAAAAGACTACAAGTTCTATGTTAAATGTCAAGGTCGTCTTGGCAAGAATAACCCGAACGCTTGGAAGTACAAGCGTGGTGGAACCTACGGACCAAACGCTGGTTCGGTTCGTCTTGGCGATGCTACTCGTGTCGATGCTTACATTTATCGTAGGAATCCTTTCTAATGATTTTCTGTTGGGTAGAGGGTGGTAGCCCTAAGCAAAAGCGTATGGTCAAAGAAGCATTCTTCTTTGCCATGAAAGAACTTATGCCACGCAAGAAGAACTTGGATGTCCAGTTCTTTTTGAAGTGGCGTTTGGAAGCTGATGGCTACCACTGCTTTATTGACAGAGGAGAACACGAAGTTGAACTCAAGCGAACTATGAATGATGAAGACTTAATTACAGCAGTCTTTCATGAAATGGTTCACGTACGTCAGTATGAAAGGAATCAGCCTACTGATTTTGATATGCCTTATTTGGAAAGGCCAAGTGAAATTGAAGCATATACGCTACAGGAATCAATGCTAGAAAAGTATAAATATATCCATGGAAGCGTTTAAGACATTTTTGGAGGAAGGTATGAGACCATTAACTCCTGCTGAGTGGGAAAAGCCCAACTCGCAGACGGGTGAAGCTCGGCTTGACATCCTCAAAAAACTCATTCAGCAAAAGGCTGATATTGTAACTGTAGATGGAGATACAGTAAAGCTTGCAACAGATGAGCGTAACTACGGTTCCATCAAGGATTTTGAGGCTAACCCAGGTAACAAAGCATTCACTCTTTATAAAGCAAATGGCGACACTATCTCAAGCTCGAAGATTGCAAAATCTCCGGTGTTTGGTGGAGGTAAAGGCGCCGGCGGTGGAACGGAAAACACAGCCTATGCAGAATCGCAGCAGTGTTTTTATCTTGCCGCAATGCTCAAGCATAAAAATAAACCAATCGAATTTTTTACGCCGGAAGTACTTGAATCGATCGAAGGTAAAGTAGATACCGGCAAGACGACATTACAAGATACACTTGACAAGCTTGACCCAGCATGGGGCGTATCGGCATACCTTTCAGCACAAGCTTTGATTAAACAAGGGTATGTAACAAGTAAAATGAAATTTCACCGTGACTCGCCTGAGATGCGGTACATTTATCTCGCCAAGAAGACTGCATTTAAAAATAGTGGTCTATCACCTTTGTCTGATGACAAGTGGAACCCAGGCGATATTTGGGCTATTGACCCAAGTGTGAATCTTAAGAGAGATCTGGATGTTACGTCAATCGCAGCACTGAACAACTCCATCTTTACTCTGTTCGAAAAGCGCTTGCTTATTCCGATCTCTCTTAAGATTGTCAAAAAGAAAGCAAAGATTGTAGTACAAACGCCTAAGCGTTCTGACACACCGACTTACAAATTCAATAAAGCTATGTTGCAGTCAGCACAACGTGGTAACTTTTGGTCAAACAAATCAGGTCAGATTATCTACAGTGATGGTCGTATGGACATTAAAGCAAACGCAGCAATGGCATCTTCCAAAGTTGAAATTTTAGGTAAGACTGCACGAGCTGGTGGAGCAGGCTGGGGTGTCCTTGTACAAATGGCAAAAAGGTATATGAGGGAAGCTATTCCTCTTCATCCTTTTATTAAATCACAAGCTATTAAGATGGAAAAGGGCGACAAGGCAGCTATTGCTAACTTTAAGATGATGGCTGCTAAAGTTGATCGAAAGAATGCAGTAAACTTTGAAGCAGAGCTTGCAAAGAAAGATAAGATCTGGATCGCCTCAAAGTATGCAGCAACTATGCTTTGTTTTTACATTGTATCGAATCGCGGTAGGAAGGCCGATGAGTTTATCAATGCCGTAGTCAACTATGCAGCTTCAACTTCCGAAGATGCATGCATTCATATCGTGGTGAAAGAATGAGAAGTTTCAATCAATATCTAAAAGAAGATAAGAATACTCACATGACTCATATTGAGGACCGTGTGATTTACGGCGGTGTGAAAGGAGCTCGAGATGCAATCCTTGCATTAAGATCTCTTCGTGATATGCTTGCCGGAAACTCTAAGAAGTCCGTTGACGTCACAGTAAAATGGGATGGTGCACCTGCAGTCTTTGCAGGTATCGATCCACGTGACGGCAAGTTCTTCGTAGCTAAAAAGGGTGTCTTTAACAAAGAACCTAAAGTCTACAAAAACTATGAAGACATTGAAGCAGATACAAGTGGTGACCTTACAGACAAATTGAAAGCAGCCTTTGATGCACTGAAAGACGCCGGAATCAAAGACGTGATTCAAGGCGACATCATGTTTACTAAGCGAGATCTTAAGAAGGAAAAGATTGATGGAGAGCAGTATATTACTTTCCATCCAAACACGATTGTGTACGCTGTTCCTGCTAAGTCAGATCTTGCTAAAAAGATTACTTCATCAAATATCGGCATCGTTTTCCATACCACTTACAAGGGTTCTTCCTTTGAGTCAATGAAAGCTTCATATGAAGTAGACGTTTCAAAACTCAAAAACAAGAAAGGACTATGGGCAGATGATGCAAGTCTTCGCGACGTGTCTGGAACTGGAACCTTTACCGCAGCCGACACGAAGGAGGTCACTCAAGCGTTGTCGAACGCCGGCAAGATCTTTAAGAAGATTGCTTCTACTACTCTCAAGGAAATTGAGAGGAATCAAGAATTTGCTAAGGTTATCGAGACGCACAACAACAAATACGTAAGAGCAGGCCAAAAGGTAACTAATACTTCGAGGCATGTTGACAACCTGATTAAATTTATTCAGGCAAAATACCAAAAGGAAATTGACAAGCGGTCAACTCCTGCTGGTAAAAAGAAACAAGAAGAAGCGAGAGATGCTATGCTTAAGTTTTTCTCGCCTCGCAATAAAGCTAACCTCAAATTAATTTTTGATTTACAAAATGCTATTGTTGATGGGAAGCAAAAGATTATAAATAAACTAAATAGACTATCACAGATGAACACTTTCATCAAGAAAAAAGATGGCTTTCATGTAACTGATGTAGAAGGTTATGTAGCTATTGATAAGATTGGTGGAGGTGCAGTTAAATTAGTTGACCGACTGGAGTTCAGTTCTAATAACTTCAGTCCTGACGTAATAAAAGGCTGGGACACACCGTCCCGATCCTGATGGAAACCGTGGAAAGAAGAGATGCTAACGTTTAAAGAACACATGGATGAAGCACTTACGATTCAGCAACGTGTCAAGCTGAAGCAGGCTCTTCGTAGGAATAAGGCAAAGATCCAACTTGGCCGGAAGCGTTCTATGAAAAAGATCGCGTCCCCAGAAGTTTTGAAGAATCGTTCCAAGAAACAAGCTCGGAACATTTTCTTAAAGAAGCTTCTGAAGGATAAGGACAAGACAGATCTATCATATTCAGCACGTCAGTCTTATGAAAAGATTCTCCAGCGCAAGTCTGGTGCAATTGAAAGACTGGCTAAGAAATTACTTCCACAAGTTCGCAAGCGGGATCGAGAAAAGTTAAGACGGCCTGCAGGTGGACAAGGGAATGCAAGTTAAGAGTTTTTCGCAATATGTAACTGAAGACGTCAAAGCGATTACTATCGCCTGGGGTCGCTTTAACCCTCCGACTATCGGTCATGAAAAGCTTATGGCTGCTGTGGCTAAAGTCGCCAAGGGTTCTGCATATCGTATCTATGCAACTCAGTCCAACGATCCTAAAAAGAATCCCCTCACATATAAAGACAAGATCAAGTATATGCGCAAGATGTTTCCAAAGCACGCCCGTGGAATCATGATCAACACAAAGGTCCGTACCATTATGGATCTGTGCAGTGCATTGTATGATGAAGGTTACAAGAGCATTAACATTGTTGCCGGTTCTGATCGGGTCCGCGAATACGAAGCACTGGTAAACAAGTACAATAAACAAAAAGGCCGACACGGCTTTTACAATTTCGAATCAATCAACATCGTATCAGCCGGCGTAAGAGATCCAGATGCAGAAGGTGCCACTGGCATGTCAGCTTCAAAGATGAGAGCTGCAGCATCTGATAACGACTTCCAAACATTTTCTAAAGGTTTGCCTTCTGGCTTTAAGGAAGGACAAAAGTTGTTTAATGACGTACGTAAAGGCATGGGCCTCAAGGAATCATATGAATATCGTCAGCATATTCAGCTTGAAAAGGTTTCTGAGGAAAGAGAAGAATACGTTAAAGGTAACCTATACGAAGTTGGAGATCTCGTTGTCGTCAGTGAAACAAATGAAATCGGCACAATCCTTCAGCTTGGTACAAATTATGTATTGGTAGAAAAAATGAATGGTAAATTTAGAATGTGGCTCAACCAGATTGAACCGCTCGAAGAAAAAACATCTAGCCCGCAAGATCCAGATATTAAAGACCGTAAAGGTACACAGCCTAAAGCATATCACGGTAAAGATGCTAAAGGCAAAGAGATGTCAAAGTCCACGAAAGCAAAGAGAGATGCACACTTTAAGAAGGGTGCAGAAATGGATGATGACAATCCAGCCGCATATAAGCCAGCTCCTGGCGATAAAGGTGCAACGACTAAGCCGTCAAAGCACACAAAGAAATTCAAACAAATGTACGGAGAAGACATGCGCTCATTCAAACAACACATGGAAGAGGGCAAAGCTGATGCTGCTCTCAAGAAAAAGGCAGACAAATCAGGCATGCCTCTTGGCGTACTGAGACAAGTTTACAACCGCGGGGTTGCTGCTTGGAGAACCGGACACCGTCCTGGTACCACACCTCAGCAGTGGGGACTGGCAAGAGTTAACTCATTTGTCACTAAGTCTTCTGGCACATGGGGCAAAGCAGATAAAGACCTTGCTGCAAAAGTAAGGGGTAAATAATGCTACACTTTCGCGAATACTATGAGATGGGCACAGACGAGTATGCTAAGCATACTAAGAAGATGACTCCTGGCCAAGATGTTAAAGAAAGAAAAAGAAGCAAAGCTGACGATGATGCGGTTAAAGCTTTTTTAGCTAAAGGCGGTAAGATTAAGAAGCTTCCTCCGGGTAGAGCTCAAGGCTCGCACGGTAAAGATGATCCTGGCAAAGGAATGGCAGGCATGCTTGACAGAGGAGACACCAAAAAATTTGGCACTCGTAAAAGAGTGAAGTCGATGCGATGAAAACATTTTCAGAATTGCGCGAAGGCCTTTGGGCTAATATACATAAAAAAAGAAAAGAAGGCAGACCTATGCGTAAGCCAGGGTCTAAAGGTGCACCGACTAAAAAAGATTTTGATAGCGCTAGAGGCGAGTCAGTAGAAGAAAAGAAATCAGAAACTTGGGAAGCTGGTTACAAGCGCCGAGTTGTAAAGACTACAAAGCCTGAGCATAAAGAAAAAGGATACAAGTGGAGAATTAAAGGTAAGGAAAGACCTGAGATCTCAATTAAATTATATAGGGAAAAGCCTTCACAGGCAGAATTTAATAAACAAATGCGAAGAGTCGCAGGACACGAGTTTGGTGGATAATATGAAAAAGTTCAAAACGTTTTTAGAGCATCCGAATTGTGGAACACCTGATTGTTGTCAGGAATGTACAGGTTTGTATGATCATGTAATTGCGGAAGCCGAATACCAAGGTAAGAAGGTAAAGCTTAATGATCCTATCAGAACATCCGAAAACCCAAATAAAAAGTTTAAAGTTTATACTATGGGTCCTAATGGCAAAGTTGTCGTTGTTCGGTTTGGCGATCCTAATATGGAAATTAAACGAGATGATCCAGCTCGACGTCGTTCTTTTCGCGCCAGACATAATTGTGACAATCCAGGACCCAAGTACAAAGCAAGATATTGGTCTTGCTATCAGTGGCGGGGTTCTGCCAAAGTAGATAATTAATATAAATATAGGTACAGTAAAATGGCAGATACAAATTCAAGTAGATTAGACAGAATTGAAATGAAGCTAGATCAACTAGCCGAAGCTGTCGTCGCACTGGCCCGCGCAGAGGAGAAGATCAAAGCATTGAATGATGATCATGAAGAAATGAGAAGAAGAATGGACCACATGCAGGACCAGTTGACGGAAATTAAAAAGGCTGTTGACGAGAACTCGCGCACAATTCAAGTTATTAACAAGTTTTTCTGGATTTTTGTAACCGCCATTACCGCAGTGGTAGCTGGCCAATTCTATATGGGATAAAAAGGAGCACCTCATGGATATAGATGACGTAAAAGGTATTGCTCAGATATACATGAGCATGCATGAAAAAGCCGATGATGATACTGTTCGTATGATCGAAGCACGCAAAGAAGTTGAAAAAGCTTTAGGTGAAGAAAAAGACTTCGAACCTCACATGATGTACGACCCTAAAACAGGCAAAGGTTATAAAGCTAAAAAGCCTGAAGATCATGAGAGAATGAAAAAAATGGGTTATACACATGATGATCCAAAGACCAAAACCAAAGAAGAAGATGCGTCGAATGATAAGTCTGATGACGGCGAAGGTATGGATAAGGTTGATAAAAAAGCTTTGAAAAAGAAGTTTAAGGATCGTAAAGATAAAGATATCGATAACGATGGCGACGTTGACGATTCTGATGAATATCTTCATAAGAGAAGAAAAGCTATCTCAAAAGCTGAAAGCAAAAAAGACTTTGTCTATGCTGCAAAGAAAGCAAAGGAGAATGGTGACAAGACTTTTGTATTTGCTGGTAAAACCTACAAGTGCGAAGACTACGATGATGAGGGTAATCTTAAAGAAGACAAGCAAATGTTTGTATACCACATCCGTGACGTTAAACAAAAAGAAGGTAACATTCATGCTCGCAGCAAAATGGAAGCCGCAGTCAAAGCTCGTGATAACGGCTTCAGGCCTCCAATGAGTGTAATCATGAAAGGTCCTTATGTAAAAGAGGAAGCAATGAACGAAGACAAAAAGAGCCATGCTGCTTCACCAAAGGCAGACATGATCGAGCCGGAAACTGACGGCAAGAATGCAAAGGCTGCAGCTGATACTAACAAAAAAGTAAAAGATCAGCACAAGGTTGATGTTAAAGATCGTCCGGATGCTGATAAGCAAGACGGCAGTGATAAAACTAAACAGGCACCAAAGCCTAAAACTTTAAAGGATGTAAGAAAATGACAACAAAAACTGGTTGGTTAGAAGACTCAATTGCAAAGGCCGACGGCTATTACTCTCCTAAAGGCGAGAAGCTGAAAGGCGCTTCACTTACACCTGAAGAAATCGCAGCGTGGAATGGTGAAGTCGTTGAAGAAGTTCCTGGTCCTATGGCGGTTGAAGTAGAACTCGAAGAAGATGAGTACTATGATCTTGAAGCCATGTCAAAGAAAGAGCTCGAAGAGCTTGGCCGGGAATATGGAATTGAGCTTGACAGACGCAAAAACAAAGACGACTTGATTGAAGAACTCGAGGCGGCTATTGAAAAGTGGAACGAAGAGAACGAAGAGTGATATAGATAATCAGGTAAAGTAATTTTACCTGAGGATACTATGCAACTATTTGACAAACTCACCAATTCTAACTTTTCAGCATATGCGTCAAGATATTATGACAATCGCCAATGTACATCGATGGAGGAATTCCAAGATGACATGCAGAGATTTAAGTATCTTAAAAGACTTTTTAAAAGATACTCAACTTCAGGCGATTTGCAAGAAAGGTTGATCCTAAATCATATCATTGTAATCTACAATGTGTTTGGGATTGAAGCTGCAACCAAGATGATATTCTTCAAAGTTGAAGAACAACATTGGCCGGCACTGAAAACCTTTCTTGTTTATTTGAATTATTTGAAAGAGGACATGCATATTGATGTACCTCTTGACCCAGTGATTGTGAAGGTATTGAGAGGAATTTAATGGGAATTATTTCAAGAGCAGCAGATACATACTATACGTATCGTTTCCTGAAAACTCTCGTAACGCCTTGGAATAAAATGAAGGCATACGAACTGGGTTTAATCGATGAGAACGGGAAAAAGATCCGTAGCCCTGAAACACCTGAGGAAAAGAGCGAGTACTCTTTGTTCCACAGGCTCGTATTCAATATTAAAAGGATCTTGAATAAGTTACCTTTCGGTAAGTCACGTCTCGCTTCTTATGCTGCTGCACTGTTCTTGTTAAAAGAACACACCGGTATGAATGATGAACAATTAAAACGCGCACTTGACGAAGCAGGTTTTGATTTTGATTCTTTCTTACCAGAAGAAAACAAAAGATGGTACCAAACTGATGAAGGCAACCCTTTCCCAGGGGAATATAAACTGACTCAGGATATGATCTCGGCGTTAACCGGCGACATCATTGCAAAAGAAGCTACAAAAGTTTTGGTACATGAAGGCACTGAGCCTGTTGGTTATGTATTAGGTGAGCCAGTGTTCGAAGTAGATCATAAGTTGACTAAACAAAAAATCTACGTTTCGATAGAGGACATAACCAGATGAAGACTTTTATGCAACTCAGAAATGAGTACATTCGACAGAATAAAAAGAAACAGGAAGAAACACCTGCCAATGCTGTAGCTCATGGTGGTGTGGATCTGACACCGGGCATTCGTAAACAAGATGGCCGGCACAAATATTCAATTGGAAAGATGTTCCGAAGAAACGAAGGAAAAAGATAATGTTATCAATTTTAGGATCCGTATTAGGATTTGCAGGTTCTGCAGTACCCGCTATTACCGACGCCTTTGCTAAAAGGCAGGACAATAAGCAGGAACTTGCAAAGATGAAGCTCATGGCTGAGCTTCGTAAAGATGGGTACGACCACGACATCAAAATGTATGAAACAATGGGAGCAGCTGAAGAACATAAGCGCCTCATTGAACATGATGTCGCAATCACCAAAGCAGGTGGATTTATTGGTGGACTGCAACGGTCCGTCAGACCAGTAATCACCTATGCATTCTTTGGACTATTCTGCGTTATTGAGATTACGCTTCTCATGGAAGCAATCGAAAAAGGCACCGACTTTGCTCAGGCAATTAACCTCTTATGGGACAGCGAAACAAAAGCAATTTTTGCTGCAATTATTTCGTTCTGGTTCGGTTCGAGGGCCATCGAGAAAAGCCGAAAAAGATAAATAATATTTCAACTAATCAACTATACATCATTTAGCAGGAGAGATTCATGGCTAGTAACCATTTGCCGACTCTGTACCAGGAGTTTATTCACTTGTCACGTTATAGCCGCTGGCTTCCGGAAAAAGGAAGACGCGAAACGTGGGGAGAAACTATTGATCGTTACTTCGACTTCTTTAACGATCACTTAGCAGACATGCATAATTATGAAGTCAAACCTTCATTACGTAAAAAGCTTGAGGAAGCAATCCTTGAGTGTAAGGTAATGCCGTCAATGCGTTGTCTTATGACAGCTGGTGAAGCTCTTAAAAGAGAGAACATTGCCGGCTATAACTGTTCATACGTAGCAGTTGATCGCGTTCAGGCATTTGATGAAATTCTTTATATTCTTATGAACGGTACAGGTGTAGGCTTTAGTGTGGAGCGTCAATTCGTTTCCAAGCTTCCTGTTGTCGCCGAAGAATTTTATCCTACTGACACCGTTATTCAAGTAGCCGACTCTAAGTTGGGTTGGGCTAAAGCATTTAAAGAATTGATTGCCCTGTTGTATTCAGGTCAGATTCCAACATGGGATCTCTCGAAAGTACGTCCTGCCGGTGCACCGTTGAAAACTTTTGGCGGTAGAGCATCTGGTCCAGAACCACTTAATGGTCTTTTTCAGTTTGTAGTCGAGATCTTTAAGAAGTCTGCAGGTCGTAAGCTGAGCTCATTGGAAGCTCATGATATCGTATGTAAGATTGCCGAAATCGTTGTGGTAGGCGGTGTTCGTCGTTCTGCTTTGATTTCGTTGTCTAATCTTTCTGACGATCGCATGCGTCACGCAAAAGCCGGTCAATGGTGGGAACATGAAGGCCAAAGAGCTCTTGCGAATAACTCTGCATGCTATACTGAAAAGCCAGACATTGGTGTGTTTATGGATGAGTGGAAAGCTCTTTACGACTCCAAGTCAGGTGAAAGAGGTATCTTCAATCGTGCATCTGCAACTGAGCAGGCTCAAAGAAATGGTAGACGCGATACCGAAGGCCATGAGTATGGTACTAACCCGTGTAGTGAAATCATTCTTCGCGATCGTGAGTTCTGTAACCTGTCTGAAGTTGTTGTAAGACCTTCGGATACTCGTGAAACTCTCTTGGAAAAGGTAGAGCTTGCTACTATTCTTGGTACATTCCAGTCAACCCTTACAAACTTTAAATACGTTTCGGGTGCGTGGAAAAAGAACTGTGCAGAAGAAAGACTTCTTGGTGTATCGCTTACCGGCATTATGGATAATCCATTGACTAACGGTAAAGAAGGTGATATCAAGAAGCTGTTGAATGAACTGAAAGAAAAAGCTGTTAAGACAAATGCTAAGCTTGCCAAGGAGATTGGCATTCCACAATCTGCAGCGATTACGTGTGTGAAGCCCTCGGGTACAGTTAGCCAACTGGTTGATGCTGCATCTGGTATTCACGCTCGTCATAACCCATACTACATTCGTACTGTTCGTGGTGATAAGAAAGATCCACTTACAAAAATGATGGTAGACTTTGGTTTCCCTGTAGAAGACGATATGATGAATCCGAATCATACTTCGGTATTCTCATTCCCAATGAAAGCACCCGATCACGCGGTGTTCCGTACTGATATGACTGCTATTGAGCAGCTTGAGCTTTGGCTCGTTTATCAGAAGGAATGGTGTGAGCATAAGCCTTCTGTTACTATTTCCGTTAAAGAACATGAGTGGATGGAAGTTGGTGCATGGACATACGAGCACTTTGAATGGATGAGTGGTGTTTCATTCCTTCCGTTCAGCGAGCATACTTATCAGCAAGCTCCTTACCAGGACTGTGATGAAAATGCATTTAAAGCAATGCTTGATAAGATGCCAAAGAATGTTGACTGGTCTGCACTGGCAGCATACGAAGAAAGCGATATGACTACTGGCGTACAGGAACTTGCCTGTGTGGCTGGAGCGTGCGAGATCTAATGAAGGTCGAGCTTTGGACTAGAGAAAACCCCCCTTGCAGTTATTGTGAAGTTGCTAAAAAACTTCTCGATAGCAAGGGGATTTCTTACATAAATAAAGTTGTAGGTCGCGATATTGATCGCGACTTTGCGGTGAATTCCACAGGACAAAAGACTGTTCCTATGGTTTGGATTGATGGACATATGATTGGCGGCTTTGACCAGCTGCGTAGTTTTCTGTTATCAAAAGACTTATCATAGGAGGAGAGTCATGGAGGAGTGCACTTATTGTGGTTGCCAGTTTTCAGTGACGTTTGAAGATGGCGACGACGAAGTAATATTTTGCCCAGCATGTGGCACAGAAATGGATGAATACGAAGAAGGCGAGGAGGACTATTATGAGGAAGACTAGAGCTCAACGCTATATTGATACTCGTATTGAACAACTCGGGGAAGACATGGCCCGTGCACATGATGAACACGATAAAGCATGGTATAAGCGTTGTATTCAAGAACTCGAATGGGTTCAACAAATGCATTCAGGCCCTACACATAATTGCTTCATTGAGAAGCTGGATGCCAAACGTAGAGAGGTCTGGGGCATATGAATAAATATATGTATGTGGTACTATAATGATGAACCTTATACAGAAACCCCTGAAGATTATCAAGGCTTTGTCTACGAAGTTGAAGAACTTGATACAGGCAGGAAGTACATCGGCAAAAAGAACTTTTGGAAACCTAAAACTCTCCCAAAGACTAAGACGCGTAAGAGAAGAATCCGTACGCGTACTGAAAGCGATTGGAGAAGCTATTATGGCTCGAGTGAAAAGGTTATATCACTGGTTGAAAGCAAAGGTGAAGAAGGATTCAAGCGAGTAATTCTTCGGCTATGCAAAACCAAAGGCGAGATGTCATACTTTGAAGCAAAGCTTCAATTTGACAACAACGTTCTTTTAAGCGATGAATACTATAATGAGTTTATAGGATGCAAAATACACTCTAGACATTTAGGAGGAATCGATGGATAATATCATCCGATTTCCTAAAGAGAAAACTCGTATCTCTGAAATCGAGTATGATCTCGAAACAGTACAGATTGTTGCCGAAACTCTTGAAGACATTATGGAAGATCGCGGATATGATGTTAACAAGATTATGTGCAATGACATTAAAGTACTAACTAACTTAGCTTATGCTTCTGTAAGGAGGCAAGCAACTCAAGACGATCATCACCCTTTCCATGAAGCAATGGATGAAATCAATGATGTTATTGATTCAGCCATGCGCATGATAAAAGAAGAAGATGAGCTCGCAAATGACAATTAACGGTTTACAAACAAGTTAAACTGTGGTATAATAAATTATCAATTGAACAGGGACTAGATTATGATTATTCTTGACTATAACGCCATCGCCATTGCCGGCGTAATTACACAACGCATGGCAATCGATGAGGATCTCATTCGACATATGATCCTCAACTCAATCCGAATGTACAACAAGAAATTCCGTAATGACTATGGTCAAATGGTAATTGCCTGCGATCACAGCTCATGGCGCCGGGATGTCTTTCCGCAATATAAGTACAAGCGTAGAGAAGGCCGTGAAGAGTCAAGCCTTGATTGGACAGAAATCTTCCGCATCATTAATGGCGTCCGTGAAGAGATCAAAGAAAACATGCCGTATGTACTCCTACACCACGAGCAATGTGAAGCAGACGATATCATTGGTACGCTGGTTTACAATACTCAGGAGTTCGGCAAACATGAACCTGTTATGATTGTGTCAGCTGACCATGACTTCAAGCAACTTCAAAAGTTCAATAACGTAAGTCAGTTTAGTCCTACTACTAAAAAGCTTGTAAAAGAAGATAAGCCACACCTGTATCTTACTGAACATATTCTTAAAGGTGATAGCGGTGATGGTGTACCAAACGTATTGTCTAGCGATGATACTTTTGTCAAAGGTGAACGCCAAACACCTATGACTAAGAAGAAGATTGAAACAATCATCCGTGATCTCGATGAGGGTGAGTTGCTGTATGCTGCATCTTGGTATCGTAACTATTGCCGGAATAAGACTCTTATTGATCTGGCAGAAACACCAACTCTTCTAAAACAAAATATTATAAATAGTTACGAATCTTACACACTGCCACACAGGAGTAAGATCTTGAACTATCTTATTAAAAAGAGATGCAAACTGTTGATTGAATCTATAGAGGACTTTTACAATGCTCAATCCAAATAATCATACGCTGCATGAAGCATTGACCGATGTTGGTGCAGCTCCTTCACGTGAAGAGAAGGTACAACGACTTCACAAGTGGGATACTGTTGCTCTTAGGTATTTGCTCAAAGGCGCCTATGATGACAGCCTTGTATTCCTTCTGCCTGAAAAGGAGCCGCCTTATGAAGCTGCTTCTGAGTCAACAAGCCCTGCAGTCATTCAAAAGCAGGCAAAGCTTAACTTCAAGTATTTCGTTAAAGGAGGACCCGGCGAAAGAATGATGGCACCTAAACGAGAAAAGATGTTCATCGGTATGCTTGAAGTTGTACACCCTGATGATGCTCCACTTCTTATTGCAATGAAAGATAAGAAGTTTCAAGGACTCTATAAAGGTGTTACAAAACTGGCTGTTCAAGAAGCTTGGCCAAGCCTGATCAAAGAATAAGATTTATATATAATACTATGAACAATAAAAAAGTGTCATTATAAACTTAGCCCTGCTCATCCGAGCAGGGCCTTTTTCATTCTAAATACGAAAGGAGCGATTTCAATTTCAATTTCTAAACCAAGGAGAAAACGCGTGGGTGCGCAGATTGAACGACTGAAACGAGACTCTAGAGAACTGGAGCAATATATCCGAAGGAAAGAAAAAGAAGGGAATAGTAATTTAGTACACAAACTCCGAAAAAAGTTAACGTACCTCGACGACAAGATCGTAGAATTTGAAAGAGAATTTGCTGCATAATAATGGTTTACAAACTCAATTAACTATGGTATAATATAGCTAATTGAAGGAGTGATTGATGAATATTTTTGTTCTTGACGAAGACCCGTGTATCGCGGCCCAGATGATGTGTGACAAACATGTTCCTAAGATGATTGTTGAATCGGCACAAATGCTCAGTACGGCTCACCGGTTGCTTGACGGTACGCCCGTCAAGCGGCCATCTAAGTCTGGCAAAACGATGCAGACTTATTATTACTTTGGCGATGACCGAGATGACAAGTATTATCTCGACGTACATCGCAATCACCCATGTACAACCTGGACAATGGAAAGCCGAGCTAACTACATTTGGCACTACAAGCATTTCCAAGCGTTGTCTGAAGAATACGAATACCGGCGACATAAAGTTCATGCTACCTGGGATAAAATTGGTTGGCTTCTTGCAGTTCCGCCTAAGAACATTGAAGACAAAGGCTTGACAGAATTTGCTCAGGCCATGAAAGCGTTTCCTGATTGCATGGTTCCAGGTGACGCAGTAACTGCTTATCGTAACTACTATCACCATGCTAAAGATTTTGCCAAATGGGAATGGCGCAGGCCAGCTCCGTATTGGTGGCAGGGTTATACACCCTATGAAGAGGTATATGGATAATGTGGGTCTTAGTATTCATCAACATTATGATGAACGGCGTGTCTCAAGACATGGAGCCTGTAATTGAAGCTTGGTATGAGTATCCGAACATGAACGAATGCTTCATTGCTCGTGATAGATTGATTGAAGCCGTAGGTGGAAGCAATGGGTATGCTCCTATTGGTACACAGATGGTATGCATATATAGAGGAGGAAACGATGATTAGTATTGTTGATGATGCACTAAATGAAAAGAATGATCCAGAACCAGAACGTTACTATGATTGGATGCTTTGGAAAATGAGACAGGAAAAGAAACAGCAGCCTCGAGTCATGACTCAAGAAGAAATATATAAACAAACAATTGCTGATATGCAGCATGAAATTCACACACTACAATTGAGGGTAAAAGAACTTAACGATGCCGTCTTACAGCTTCAAGAACGAAAAAACGGGTGAGGAGTTCGATAAGGTCATGTCAATGGCTGAACGCGAACAATACCTCAAAGACAATCCTGATGTCAAGCAAATGATTTCAAAGGTAGCATTCAGCTATGGCTCCGGTAATACACAGGGAGTTAAAGTTGACAATGGCTTCCGTGAAGTCCAGCAGAAGATTGCTAGCACCCATAAAGCACACAACATGAAGATGTTTTAATGAGTCCAAATAAATTGAAATTAAGAATTGATGACATGCTTTCGTTTGAGCCGATGACACTCAACCAACGTAAAGCAACTGAAGCCTTTGACAACGGCGATAGCCTTGTCCTATCTGGCTCAGCCGGTACAGGTAAAACATTCCTAGCATTATCACTTGCACTTGAAGAAGCACTTGACAAAGAAGTCAACTATGACAGTGTTACAATTGTCAGAAGTATTGTGCCAACTCGTGATATTGGTTTTCTTCCCGGTGATGAAGAAGAAAAGAAGGACGCCTACATGGGTCCGTATAAAGCTATTTGCTCTGAGTTATTCGAAGACAAAGATGCTTTTCGAAAACTCCGTGCTGCAGGCACGTTAAACTTTATCAGCACATCATTTATTCGCGGTGTAACAGTCCGCAATTCAATTGTTGTTATTGATGAAATGCAGAACCTGAACTTTCATGAACTTGACTCGGTCATTACTCGAGTAGGTGACAACTGTAGATTTATTATGTGTGGTGATTATTACCAATCAGATTTTGACAAAGAGAAAGACAGGGAGGGCATTCTTACATTCTTAAGTATTATTGAACAAATGAAATCGTTCAGCCATATTGAGTTTGGCTGGCAGGATATTGTACGATCAGACTTCGTACGTGATTATATTATGACTAAAGAAATGTTAAAGATTCGTGCTTAATTTACATGAGAAAAACATTTACACACAACCCCGTGGACTTAGGGTATGACGACCTTATCGCCGAAACTACAGAAACTGGTAGAGTATATTATTGTCCTGATGGTAGCTCTTTCAATTCCGTTACAACTGTGCTTAAAGTTCTTAGCGAGGACGCTATTCAAGCGTGGAGAAAACGAGTCGGGCCCGATGTGGCTAACCAGATCGGGGTTAGAGCTGCTAATCGCGGTACTGCTGTACATAGCATTATCGAGAGATATTTAAACAACGAGGAAGACTATGCTAAAGATGTTATGCCTGACGTATTACAGTCGTTTACAGATTTACAGCCAATTTTGGATGAGCGACTTACAGAAATACGTGCACTCGAAGCTCCTCTCTATTCAACCCATCTTAAACTCGCCGGACGCGTTGACTGTGTTGGTGTGTTCGATGGTAAGCTTTCGATCGTAGATTTCAAAACAAGTCGTAAGCTTAAGAGAAGAGATTGGATTACAAATTACTTCGCACAAGAAGCAGCCTATGCTATCATGTGGGAAGAACGGACCAGAATGCCTATTACGCAACTGGTTACACTCATCACGGTAGACAATGAACAGCCGCAAGTGTTTATTGAACACCGGGATAACTGGACAGACTTATTATTCAAAGCGAAATCAATATATGAGTCTCGTCTTTAACCTCATCCTATAGGAGAAATTTATGCTTAAAAAAATTCTTGCCGCAGGTGCACTCCTGCTGGCATCTCTTTCAATTGCTCATGCCGAACCTACTAAAGTAGGATTCATTTACGTGGGTCCAATTGGAGATCATGGATGGACATATCGTCATGATATTGGCCGTCAA